>Ga0233424_10000360_pt1 | contig 60887 bp, 44 predicted proteins | sample Watercolumn_Towu_FD_181011 | JGI IMG/M metagenome (GOLD analysis project Ga0233424, IMG submission 181011) | Freshwater microbial communities from Lake Towuti, South Sulawesi, Indonesia - Watercolumn_Towuti2014_125_MG | ecosystem: Environmental > Aquatic > Freshwater > Lake | place: Indonesia... | reverse complement strand
CAACTGGTACAACCTCATAGGGTTCCGCGTCGTGTGTGAGTGAGTTGGCGTGAGGACTTTGTTACCCCCTGTCTCCTTTTACCCCCTTACCCCCCGACCGCGACGGGCGCAGCCCGGCGCTCGCCGCAAAAATTCCCGTAGGGTGGCCGCCCTCGGCTGTCCCAGTGTCTCCAACGAGCGGACGGCCGCGGGCGGCCATCCTCCAGCAGCAAAGTAGTAGGCACACTCCGTGTGCCGTCGTTCCGCCGCAGGACGCCCGAGTGGGCGCGACGGGCGACGGGAGGAGGAGGATTGCGTGAAGTGAGTCGCCAATGGAAGATCGGTCGCGAAACGTGGGGGCGAGTTTGTTACGGTTAGATGGTGGGATGGACGACGGCACACGACGACGGCACACGGAGTGTGCCTACTACGATGAGGGGCACATGTTCGAGTTGTTTGATCCGGAGGCGGAGGTGCGGATCACGGCGGGGAATCTGCCGCATTGGTATCAGCCGGGGGTCACGTACTTTGTCACGTTTCGCACGGAAGATTCTGTCCCTCGCGAAGCGGCCGACCTTTGGCACCGCCGGCGAGATGACTGGCTTCTGCGGCACGGAATCGATCCCACGGCTTCCGATTGGAAGCAGACTTTTCGTCGTCTGCCCGACATCGCACAAGACGAATACCATTCCACCTTCACCCGCGAGTTCCTCGAATACCTCGACCGGGGCTTCGGAGCGTGCGTTCTTCGGAAACCGGAACTGGCGAGATTGGTGGCGAGGAGCTTGTGCCATTTCGACGGTGACCGCTATCACTTGGGCGACTTTGTCGTCATGCCCAACCACGTCCACCTGCTGGTCTGTTTGCTGGGGAGCACCGAGATCGAATCGCAGTGTTACTCCTGGAAGAAGTACACCGCCACACAGATCAACCGCGCTCTCGGCCAAAGCGGCCGGTTCTGGCAGGAGGAGAGCTTCGATCATCTGGTCCGCAGTCCCGAGCAGTTCGCCTACCTGCAACGCTATATCGCCGCCAACCCGCACCAAGCCAAGATCGGTGATGGTGAATTTCTGTGCAGAGCCTGCGCACCGGCAGAGTTGTAGGCACACTCCGTGTGCCGTCGTCCGTGGTGGGAAGATGATCCATCCGAGCGCAAGGACTCTGCGGTGAGATTTCTGCCATGCGGCTCCGCGGGACGGCACACGGAGTGTGCCTACTGCGGTCTGCCAACACTTCGCGTTGGTAGACGAGTGCGGTTTCAAGTTGGCTCGATATAATCTCCGCCAAGCGTTCGCGATTCAGAATTCTTCTGGAAGATTCGACCGATCGGGCCGTTCTCCGTGTGGCCACTGCCGCCGGAAGCGGTTTCGGCGGGTTGTGTTGTGGCCGGCGTTCAACAATCCTCGATGACACCTTTTCAAGGGAGAACCATCATGAGACGTGTGACGAGAACGGCGGCATTGGGCAGCATGCTCGTCGCGGTGTTGGCTGGCGTTGTTTCGGCCGAGCCCTACGCACCGCGGCAATACTACCCCGACTGGAAGTAGGCTCCGCAAGGCGACTACTACTTCCGCAACTACTACTGCAAGCCGACTCCTGACTACGTCGGCTATCGCACTCACGAAGTGCGGTACTTCCCCAAGAAACCGGCCAGCTACTACTACAATCCCAAAACGGAAAAATACTGGGGCCGCTGCCCGACCAAACTGGAAAACAGGCCCGCGTACTCGTTGCTGAAACCCGAGGACCGCCAGAAGGACCTCGAGAAGATTCCGGAAGCCGCATTTCCGCCGCCGGGCAAGATGCCGCCCATTCCTGATTCCGATCCGAAGGAAGGCGCCACGCTCGACCTGCCGCCGGACGATGCCCCGCAGATTCCGGCCGGCCTCGCGACGCCCGCGAGGTAGCCTCGCAATCGGAAACCCGGCTTCCTCGCGAAGCCGGGTTTCTCCGTCACCTCCTGACAACATCCTTGAGGTTTCATCATGCGACGCACGATGAGTCTCCACGAAGGAATGGGCTGGCTCGCGACAATCGCACTGCTGTGGATCGGCATCGAACCGAATTCCACCTTCGGCCAGGTTGGCGAAAATACGCGCTGCTGGTCGGCGTGCGAGAGTACGACAAGAACGAACTTCGCAGCCTGCCGTACTCCGAATCTGACGTCGACGCCCTGGGCCGACTGCTGCGCGAAGCAGGATACCGTCCCGAAAACGTCGTGCTGATGACCCAAACCGTGGGGGCCAAGCGGCCGCGATTCGCTCCGGTGGCGGCGAACATTCGCAAGGAGATCGAACTGCTCCTCGAAGGCCGCTCCGAATCCGACAGCGTGGTGATCGCGCTGGCCGGTCACGGCGTGCAGTTCCGCGAGGACGAAGAATGCTATTTCTGCCCGTCCGATGCGAAGCTGGCCGACCGCGACACGTTGATCCCGCTCGGGCAGATATTCAAATCACTCGAAGGTTCGAAGGCGAACCTCAAGTTGATGCTCGTGGACGCCTGCCGCAACGACCCGCAGGCGGATAACTCGCGATCGCGAGCCGAAGTGAAGCTCGAAAGCGTCACGCGGCCGCAGGTCGAGGAACCGCCCGGCGGCGTCGCAGCCCTGTTTAGTTGCTCGACTGGCGAGCGAGCCTACGAGCACGCGGAACTCAAGCACGGCGTGTTCTTCCATTTCATCATCCAGGGCCTCGGCGGCGAAGCCGACTTCGACCGCGACAAGGTGGTCACCCTGCCGGAACTTCAGCAGTACACCATGAAGCGCGTGCCGGACTTCGTCCGGGCGGAATACGGAGTCGTCCAGACCCCCGATCTCCGTGGGAAGACGCGCGGCCTGTTCCCCATCTTGAAACTCGATGCGCCTTCGGCGTCGCAGGGTTCCAAAAAGAAGTTGCGTGTCACCGGCCAGAGCATCGCCAGCCGACAAATCGTCCAGAAGTACATCGAACTGCTCGAGAAGCAACACTCGTCTCAACGCAAGATCGACGACGAGATCGCGGTCCGCTGGATGGACAACCTGCTCGAATCCTTCGACGCCAGCCGAGCCTACTTCCTGCAGGCTGACGTGGATCGCTTCCGGTCGCTCGCCCGCGACATCGACGACAAGGCGCGGCTGGGAGACATCGGTTTCACGTGGGACATGTTCCAGGTTTGGGTTGAGCGGCGCACCGAGCGGTTGAAATGGGTCGACGAGTGGTTGGAGACCTTGCACGACTTTTCGATCCCCGAGGAATTCGTCACGCGCGGTGCGAAGGCATGGCCGCAAACCCCGGACGAAGCCCGCGACTACTGGCGGCGGCGCGTGAAATACACCATCCTGAATTTCCGGGCCAAAGGGCACGAGCAGGCCGAGGCGGTTCACCAGGCGTCACGATTCCTTCACAACCAGACCTTCGGACGCCTCCGCAGCTTCGACGACGATGGGCTGCTCGAGTACAGCTTGACCGCCCTCGGAAATGCGTTCGACCGGCAGACGAATTACATCTCCGCGAAAGGCCTGGACACTTTCCTGACCTCCACCCGTCAGCGATTCGTCGGCATCGGCGCTCAATTGCGGATGGAAGACAACTCGGTGGTGATCGTCAAAGTCATCGCTGGAGGCCCGGCGGCTCGTGATGGCCGGCTGAAACGCGGCGACCGCATCGTCGGTGTCGGCGAACAGAACGGGCCGATGCAATCCGCAGCCGACATGCGTTTGCAGGACGTGGTCGATCTCATCCGCGGACGCGACGGCACGGTCTTGCGGCTCCAGGTGCTGCCGGTCGGCGGCCGTCAAGAGCCGGTCGTCTACGAGCTGACTCGCGGCAACGTCGAACTTCCGACCGCTCGCGTCGCGACGTTCAGCGAACAGCGGCGCGCGGACAGCCGCCCCGTCAAAGTGGGCTTCATCTCACTGAACTCGCTCTACTCAAACTACAAATACGGAGCCGACAAAGGGGACGAGCGCGTGGCCCGCAGCAGCGGTCGCGATCTCGCCAAGATCCTCACCAGTTTTCAACAGGACGCCGTCGACGTGGCCGTGCTCGACCTGCGATTCAACAACGGCGGACCGATGTCCGAGGTCAGCGAGGTACTCGGACTGTCCCTCGACACCGGCCCGATGCTGATCCAGCAATCGAGCGACGGCAAGGAAGAAACGTTCTGGACGTCGATCGACGGTCGGGTGTGGGATCGGCCGTTGATGTTGCTCACCAGCCGCCGCACTGCGCCAGGCCCCGAAATCATCGCGGGCGTGTTGCAAGACTATCGCCGGGCGATCGTGGTCGGCGACAGTCGCACGAGCGCCAGCGGATCGTCGCAGTCGGTGATCGATATCGGCGAGCAACTCGTCTCCGGCAGCAATCCGCCGAAACTCGGGGCGGCGACTATCAGCACGACCGTTTACTTTCTGCCGACCGGTCGCACAATCTTCGAACACGGCATCGTCCCCGACATCCGGCTCGCTTCGTCCTTCGAACACGACCCGGAGGACAGTCGTCCGTACTTCGGCAAGGTGGGCACGCGGCCGCCGGTCGTGTTCGCGCCGGAAGGTCACGTCACGCCGAAGTTGCTTGAAAACCTGCTCCGCCTCGCCACCGAACGGCAGGCCGTCAGCCCTGAGTTTCAGGAGTTCGTCGAACAGGTGCGGACGTACGAGCAGCAGCAGAAACGAGCCCGCACGCCGCTCGACGAGCGGCAGTATCTGGCTCAGTATCAAAGTGAGATCCGCCCGAGCGTACTCGACGAATACGATGATTCGGCCACCGTGCGCGACGCGTACCTCAACGAGGTGATCTCGATCGCTCTCGATTTCGCCCCGCGCGGCCAGTGGCTCGAACATTACTCCGCCGCCCTGCGCGATCTCCGGCAGAAATCGTTCGCCGACGCAGCTCGCAAGTTCTCCACCGCCATCGAACAGAATGCCGATTGTCCCGAAGCGTACTTCAACCGGGCTCGGGCATACGCCGGGGCAGGGGAGTGGGACAAAGCCGTCGCCGACGTCAAATTGTCGGGAGCCGACGTGCTGCCGGCGTTTCTGACCGCGGACGCGGAGTTGAAAGTCGGTGAAACCGTTTCGGCCAAACTGTCGAAGAGCCATCGCGTCGTCGTCGAGAAGACCAACGGCGACTGGTTGTGGATCCGATCCATCAACGATGCAAAGTCGGAAGGCTGGGTGCGAAAAGTATCGCTGGCTCCCATCATCCCGGAGACATCGAAGAAGGAGTAGCAGTGCGAGCCATGAGCGCGGCTTTTCCTCGTCGGAGTGTGCCTCCGGCTTTGGTTGCGGCTTCGCCGCTTGAGGACCGATCATCATGCACAACATTACTCACAACCGACTGTGGCAAGCGGCCGCGTTGGCTCTCGCCCTGGCATCTCTCTCCGCACCGCACACGGTCTGCGCGAATGAGAACCTGCGCGAACCGCTGGGCCGCGTGGCCAAAGCGGTCGCGAAGGTCCTGCAGGATCGCAGCGCGGACTCGATCGCGATCGGCGAATTCACCGGCCCGCCTTCGTTTGCGTCGGCCGCCGGCCCGGGAATTCGAAAGGTGCTGGCCGAAGAGTTCGCGAAGGTCGGCATCCGCGAGAAAAAGATCGGAGCCAGCATCGGGATCCAGGGCAAGTACGTCGTACACGAGGACCAGCCGGCCTTCGCCGGTGGCGAGAAAGGCCCGCCGCACCTGCGGATCATCGCGTCGCTGGTTGACAAGAACGGCCAGGTGCTCACCGAAATGAACGTCGAAGTCACCGTGAAAATCGGTGAAGTCGACGGCGAGGCAATCACCGACAAGACCAGAATCTTCGCTGGAACGCTGACCGTTGATTCCTACGGCGGTAGCAATGACATCGGTGGAGGCGGCACGCTGGCCGAGGCATTGGGCGCCACTGTGGATCTCCAGAGCCGGCGAAGACAACCCGGCGTCGACCCCACCACGTCGGTGATCGACAGCTTCGCGAATCCGACCGCCGTCGTGTTGGCCAACGGGATCGCCGTGGCCGCCGGCCGCGAAAGCCCGTTTCAAATGGAAACCCTCGTCGGTGGTCAGCCACGTCCGATCCGCCTCGACGACGGACATCCTTACGTCGACCTACCCGAAGGCGACAGCTTCCAGATTCGATTTACCAATCGATCGCCGTACGATGTGGCCGTGACCTATCTGATTGACGGCGTCAATTCGTACGCCTTCAGCGACATCCGTGAAACAAAGGGTCCATATCGCGGCGAACCGAAGTACAACAAGTGGATCGTCCCGCGCGGGCAGACATTTGTCCTCAAGGGCCGGCACCGGACGAATGACTACGTGGACAAGTTCCTCATCACCGACTTTGCCGACAGCGCCGCCGCGAAGCTCGGCAGCACAAGCGGACTCGGCACGATCACCGCCTCCGTTCGCGCGACGTGGCGCGAAGGCGAAAAGCCGCCGCCGGGCGAAGTCATGGTGGCCAAGATGGTGGTCGGAGTCGGCCGCGGTGATCGCGACGTTCAGCAGGTCAAGGAAGACGTCGCCCCGCGGGAATACGGTCAGACGCGGGCCGTGATCACCGTGCGCTATGCCAAGCCCGATTCAGAGTGACGTCGCGGTCGATCGATCAAATCAACTCCGCGATCGGCGATCCCTGCGGCAGAATGTGGATCGGCCGACCAGCGTGGTCGGGGAACGTGCCGGTCGTGTCGATTCCGAACCGGTGGTAGATCGTCGCCAGCAGGCTGTTCGAATCCATGATTCGTTCGACCGGCTCCTCGGCCCGCTGGTTGGTCGCACCGATCACCTGACCGGTGCGCAGGCCGCCTCCCGCCAGCAGCACACTCATCGCCCGCGGCCAGTGGTCGCGGCCCGGCCGGCCGCTCGGGTCCTGGTTCTTGATCTGCGGCGTGCGGCCGAACTCGCCGCAAAAAAATGTACAGCACATGATCGGCCAGTCCGCGTGAGCATAAGTCCTCGATGAGCGCGGACACGGCTTGATCGAACTCCGGCAGCCTTTCTTCGTATGCCCGAAAGATGTGGGAGTTGACCGAGTGATCGTCCCAGTTGCTCGTGCGTCCGGTCTCCGGCCGCAGACGGTAGTTCGACTGGCACTGCACGAACCGCACGCCCGCTTCGACGAGACGGCGGCAAGTCAGCAGGCTGCGGCCGCTGTAGTTGTCGCCGTAGCGCATCCGGGTCTGCTGGTCCTCCTGCGTCAAGTCGAAGGCGTTGCGAGTTCGCGAACTCGTCAGGATATCGAGCGCCCGACGATTGAACTGATCGAGCGCGTCCATTTGATTCTGGGCATCGATCGTCCGCGGAGCCTGATCGAGCGCGTTGAGCAATCGTCCGCGTTGTTGTAATCGCGCCGCGTCCACGGTCAACGACAGATTGTCGACGCTCGCCGCCGTCCGGTAGATCGGAACCGGATCGTAGACGTTGTTGCCGGTGGACGTGAGCGGGTTCGGCGCGGGCATGAACGGAGCCGCCGCCGAACCGAGGTACGCCGGGCCGCCTCCGTAGAACTTCGTGTTCGCGACGAACACCGGCACGTCGCGGTTTTGCCCGCCGAGCCGCCGGGCGACCACCGATCCGATCTCGGGGAACTCCGCGTCGTTCAAGTTTGCGGCCCGCGACGGATGCCCCGACAGAAACCGGTGCGTGCCTCCCGAGTGCTCGCCGCGGTTGTGATGCAAACTGCGAACGATCGCGATCTTGTCTCCCAGCCTGGCCAGATTCGGCAGGCATTCCGTGATCTCCATTCCAGGCACAGCGGTGCGGATCGGCCGGAACGGGCCGCGATACTCTGCCGGCGCTCCGGGCTTCAAATCGAACAGGTCGATATGGCTCGGCCCGCCGTTGGCCCAGAACAGGATCACCGAAAACCCTTTGTCCGCCCCGGTTCGATCTTCCTGCGCGGCAAACAACTGCGCCAGACTGAGATCACCGCTGGTTGCAAGTGCCCCCAGCGACAGCCCGCCGATTTTCAGCCAACTTCGGCGGTCATGCGGCCCAGGACACATGCGGATTCTCCGGCAGTTCACTGACGATTGCCGCGTATGATGCGACCGCCTCGGGTCTCTGTCAACGCCTTGATTCGACCGCCAGTCCACCGGTTGGGCCACCGATCGTGAATGACGGAACTTCCCGGCCGGTTTTTCCGTCAAAACCAAGCCTGCTGGGCGGGCAAAGTGACGACTTCGGGGCTAGACTTTCGCGGCTGTTCGGGCTTCCCGCGGTCGGTATCGCCGAATCGGCGCGGCACCCCGCCCAGCATTGTAACGGTCGTTCGTATTCACTTCAGGAGATTGGCATGGTTCGCTCACTCGGTTCGATGGTGATTTGTCTCGCGTGGATTTCGGCCGCAGCGGCGGGCGAGATCGGGTTCATCGAGGATTTTTCGCTGGCGACCGACCGCACGGCGGCGCTCAAGCAGCTCATCCCCGGGACCGAGGATTACTATTACTATCACTGCCTGCATTTTCAGAACACCGAACAGTTCGCCAAGGTCGATGAGCTTCTGGCCCCGTGGGTGCAGCGTCACGGCGAAACGCAGCGCGTGTGGGAGATTCGCACGCGGCAGGCACTCCTGACCTACGACAAGAACCCGCGCAAGTCGCTCGACTACCTGATCGTCCGCATGGGTTTGAACCTCGGCCACCAGAAAGAGAACTTGGGCGCGGAACCGAATCTCCCCACGGCGCTCGATCAAGCCATCGTCTCTCGCGACCAATTCGTTCAGCGGGCGAACGCGATCGCGCCCAACAGCCTCGACGCGTACGAAGACTCGGCCCTCGACTGGCTCACGGCGGTCGCACTCCCTCCGAACCAAAGACGCAACCTGCTGTCGCGGCTCAGCAGGCCGGACTATGCCGGGCTCGTGAAGACGATTGTCGACGACCTGAACCACGAGCACTCCGGCGGCTTCGGTTCCCTGGTCGTGCATCGCCACCTGCTGCTCGCGCAGTTGGAAGAACTCCTCAAGCTCAAGCCCGAGCTACTCAACCAACAGAACTTCGTGCAGGCGTACCTCGCGCGCCTGCAACCCGGTGCGGATGAGAATTGGCGGCACGACACGAAATTGCTCGAAGCCCACCTCGACCGGCTGTGGGCCTTCGCGCAGCGATTGGCCCCCGTCCACAATTCGCTGCGTGCCCACGTCCTGCATCACCGCCTGACCCTCGACCGGCAGCGAGGCAACTTGTCGAAGGAGCGGTTTCTGACGTACCTCAAACTTCCGCGTCCCGTCGGCTACGCTGCCAAGGCGTTTCTGGAATCGGACGCGGTCAAGCGATTCCCCTGCGACCTGAATGCCAACTACGGCGGCGTGACGCTGCTGGCTCCGATCGGCAACGACGAACCGCTCGTCCGCAGCTACCTAGCCCACTTCATCGTCGATGCGGCGAACGCGAAGGAATTCGAACCGTACATCAACGACGTGTACCTCAAGCACCTGTTCGCCGAGGTGAAAATCGTGAACGGCCTCGGCGAACCGGAGACGTGGGCCTCGCGGCTTCCGCCCGAACTGTTCCAGGCGCTCAAGGACCGCGTGGACCTCGACTTCGCCCATACGAACAAGATTTCGTTCGGAGCCGACGAGGGGGTGAAGCTCGATCTGCACGTCAAAAACGTGCAGACGTTGCTCATCAAGGTGTTCGAAATCAACACGCAGAACTTCTACCGCGAACAGCTACGCGAGATCGACACCGACATCAATCTCGACGGGCTGGTGCCAAACGAGGAATCGACCGCGAACTACGCCGACCCCGCCTTGCGCCGCGTGACGCGGACGTTCGCGTTCCCGAAGCTCAACCGACCGGGAATCTACGTGATCGACTTCATCGGCAATGGCAAGTCGAGCCGTGCTCTGGTTCGCAAGGGGCGGCTGCGGCACGTCGTCCGCACCGGCCCGGCCGGACAAGTCTTCACCCTGCTGGACGATCAAAACCGGAAGGTGAACGACGCCACGATCTGGCTTGGCGGCCACGAGTACGCCGCCGCGAAGGACGGTTCGATCACTGTCCCGTTCAGCAACGCCCCCGGTCGCCAGCCGATCGTCATCTCGTCCGGCAACCTGTCGAGCCTCGACTTTTTCAACCACGAGGGCGAAAACTACGCGCTCGTCGCGGGCATCTACGTTGACCGCGAGTCGCTGCTGACGCGGAAGAAAGCCAGCGTCGTGATCCGGCCGGGGATGTTCCTCAACGGGACACCGGCCTCGGTCGCGCTGCTGGAAGAGGCGAAGTTCACCGTCACGTCCACCGACCTCGACGGCGTGGCGACGACTCAGGAAGTGCCCAACTTCAAACTGTTCGAGGACCGCGAGACGGTTCATGAAATCCAGGTCCCGGCCCGGACGTCGTCGATCAGTTTCACGCTGGCCGGCAAAGTGAAAAAGCTGTCGGCGGGCGGGACGAAGGTGGACGTGTCATCTTCCGAATCGTTCACGCTGAACGAAATCGACCGGAGCGACAAGGTCGAAGACCTGCACTTGCTGCGCGTCCCGGGCGGCTACGTGATCGAGGTGCTCGGCAAAACGGGCGAACCGAAGGTGTCGCGTCCCGTGTACTTCGCGATCAAACACCGCGACTTCAAGCACCCGGTCAACGCGTCGCTCAAAACCGACCCGCGCGGCCGGATCGCGCTTGGGGCGCTGCTCGACATCGCCGCAGTCACCGCCACCGGCCCGGAGGGCACTTCGCACACGTGGCCACTTCGCCCCGACGACCACACCTACGGCCAGTTGCTGCACGGCCGCGAGGGGGAACCGCTGACGTTGCCGTACCTGCCGCGCACTGCATCGGCGAGCGGGGGGCGTGAGCCCCCCGAGAGAACCCAACCGGCAATTCCTCGGCCGGCTGACGCCGGCCGCTCGCCTGGTCCGTCGCGCAGCGAACTCTCGCTCCTCGAACTCCGCGGCGACGTTTTCGTGGCCGATCGGTTCGATCACCTCAAGTTGCAGAACGGCCTGCTCGTCCTCGACAAACTGCCGGCGGGGGACTACGACTTGCTGCTGAAATCGAGCGGGCGGCGAATTCGAGTCCGCGTGACGGCGGGAACCAAACTGAACGACTACGTGCTCGGCACGGCCCGCACGCTGGAGACAAAACCGCTCGCGCCACTGCAGATTGCCGGCATCGACACGGCGGCCGACAAGGTGACGGTGCGGCTGGCGAATGCGTCGAAGTTCGCCCGCGTCCACGTTTTTGCCACGCGGTTCGTGCCTGAATACTCGGCGTTCGCTCACCTCTCGCGAGCACGCGACGCCGAACCGTACCTGTTCGTCCCCGGCACGGCGGAAACGGTGTACCTCACCGGGCGCAACATCGGCGACGAGTACCGGTACATCATCGACCGCAAGCTGGCAAACAAATTTCCCGGCAACACGCTCGAGCGTCCGTCGCTGCTGCTGAACCCGTGGGCCGTGCGCTCGACCGAGACGGGCGAACAGACCGCGGCGCGTGGTGACGACTTCGCACGGGCGGGTGCTCCCAAGCCGAGCGAGGCCGCACGCATGGAACCGAAGTCACCGGAGCAGCAGGGTGTCGCCGGAAACTTTGCCAACCTGGACTTCCTCGCCGAAGCCACGGCCGTGCTGCTCAACCTGACTCCCGACAAGGATGGCACGATCACGATCAAGCGCGAAGCACTCGGGTTGCATCAACACATCCACGTTGTCGCTGTCGATCCGATCAACACCACGTACCGCAGCGTCACGCTGCCCGAACCGCAGTCGCTGTTCGTGGACCTGCGGCTGGCGAACGCACTCGACGCGAAAGCCCACTTCACCCAGCAAAAGCAGATCACCGTCGTTCCCGTGGGCCAGCCGTTCGTGCTCGCCGACATCATCACCAGCAAATTCGAATCCTACGACAGCCTGGCTCGCGTGTACGCGCTCCTGGCCACGCTGTCGCGAGATCAGAAGTTGGCCGAATTCAGCTTCCTGCTCGGCTGGCCGAAGCTCAAGCCCGAAGAAAAGCGGACGTTGTACTCGAAGCACGCCAGCCACGAGCTGAGTTTCTTCCTCGCGCGCAAGGATCCGGAGTTTTACCAGACCGTCATCAAACCGTACCTCGCCAACAAAAAAGACAAGACGTTCCTCGACCGCTGGCTGTTGGACGAGGACCTGCGTGAGTTTTTGTTGCCGTGGAAGCACGGACAGCTCAACGTGGCCGAGCGGATTCTGCTGGCGAGGAAGATCGCCGCCGAGCGGGCCGCGACCGCGCGACACGTCTCCGATTTGCAGAACCTGCTGCCGCCGAACATCGACGGCTTCATCCACTTGTTCGACACGGCGGTGAAGGGAAGTTCGCTCGACACCAGCGACGTGCTCGGTCTGGCGGAACAATTGAACAAGGTCGTTGAGTTTGAACGGCTCGTGGTCAACGGTGCAGTGCTCGCCGATGCTCCAGCCGCGCCGGCTCCCGGTGGTGCGGGGGGGGGAGGAATGGGTGGGGGTCGTGGATTCGGTGGTCGTGCAAAGGCCCCCGCCGCAATGGGCCGGGCGGGCACTCGGACACTGAGCGAATTCCGGCGCAGCGGCGAGGCGCTGGATGATGCCAGGGCGGAAATGGCAGCGAAGGACGGCGCGGCCCGCAAGCGCGACGCACTTTTTGCGGACACTGATGGCGATCGCGCAGCGGACAAGAAGGAGAGCTCGGAACTCGCATACCGGCTGGGTGTGGAAGGACGCGAGAAGCAGCAACGCCAGCTCTATCGCAAGCTCGACAAAACGATGGAGTGGGCGGAGAACAACTACCACCACCTGACGATCGACCAGCAGACCGCGGACTTGATCGCCGTGAGCGCGTTCTGGCGCGACTTCGCGGCGCATGATCCGGCTCAGCCGTTTTTGTCCCGCAACGCCGCCGAGGCGTCCCGCAATTTCGCCGAGATGCTGCTCGCGCTGGCGGTGCTCGACCTGCCGTTCGAATCGCCGAAGCACGACACCAAATTCGACGGCGTGAAACTAACACTGACTCCGGCCGGGCCGATGATCGTCTACCACGAAGAGATCAAACCGGCCAAGCCCGCCGACGGTCCCGCCCGAATCCTCGTCAGCCAGAATTATTTCCGGCATGGCGATCGGCACACGCAGGAAAACGGCGAGCAGATCGACAAGTACGTCACCGACGAATTCGTGATTCACACGGTCTACGGCTGCCAGGTGGTCGTGACGAACCCGACATCCGCCCGGCAGAAGCTGGGCGTGCTGATCCAGATTCCGCGCGGAGCCATCCCCGTGCTCAACAGCCAACCGACGAAGACCGTGTACCTCAACCTTGAGCCGTACCACACGCAGACGATCGACTACCACTTCTACTTCCCCGCCGCCGGCAGCTTCCCGCATTTCCCGGTTCACGTGGCGAAGAACGACGACCTGATCGCGTTCGCCGCCCCCGTCACGCTCAACGTGGTGGACAAGCCGACGAAGATCGACACCCAGTCGTGGGACTACATCTCGCAGCACGGCAGCACGGACGACGTGATCGCTTTCCTGACGAAGCAGAACGTCCACGGCATCAATTTGGAACGGATCGCGTGGCGCATGCGGGACGCGAAGGTGTTCGAAGTCGTCACGAAACTGCTGGCGGCTCGGCGCGCGTACCAGCACACGCTCTGGTCATACTCGATGTTCCACGACGTGCCGGCCGCCGCGCGCGAATTCCTCCAGCATGTCGATCAAATCGTGAACGAGTCCGGCGGCCGGTTGGTCAGCCCGCTCCTCGTCATCGACCCGGTCGCCCGCCGGACCTACGAACACCTCGAATACAAGCCGCTCGTGAACGCCCGCGCCCACGCGCTCGGCAAACGGCGGCAGATCGTCAACGACCGGTTTAACCAGCAGTACCACCGGTTCCTGCACGAGTTGCAGTACCAGCGCACGCTCGGCGACGACGACCTGATGACGGTCACGCACTACCTGCTGCTGCAGGATCGAATCGAAGAATCGCTGGCGACGTTTGCTCGCGTGAACGCCGACAAGCTGGCCACGAAGTTGCAGTACGATTACCTCGCCGCGTACCTCGATTTCTTCAGCGACGAACACGCGAAGGCGCGTGGCATCGCGGCGAAGTACGTCGATCACCCGGTCGATCGGTGGCGAAACGTGTTCGCGGCCATCGTCGCCCAGCTCGACGAAGCCGAAGGCAAGGCCGCGAAGGTGGCCGATGCCGAGGACCGCGGCCAGCAGCAAACGCAACTCGCCGCCACCGAACCGAACTTCGATTTTCAGGTCGAAGCGAAGCAGATCACGCTCAACCACCAGAACCTCGACAGCGTGCGAGTCAACTTCTACCTGATGGACGTGGAACTGCTGTTCAGCCGCAACCCGTTCGTGCATCAATTCCGCGGCCAGTTCAGCGCGATTCGGCCGAACCACACCGAGGTCGTGCAACTCAAAAAGGCCGAAGCGGCGGGATCGACCAAGATTCCGCTTCCGGCGACGCTGACCAACAAGAATGTGCTGGTCGAAATCACCGGCGGAGGCCAGACGAAATCGCAGGCGTATTACTCGCACTCGCTGGCCGTGCAGGTGATCGAGAACTACGGCCAGGTCCGCGTCACGCACGCCGCGACCACAAAACCCGTGGCCAAAGCGTACGTGAAAGTTTACGCCCAGACCTCAGGCGGCCAGGTGAAGTTCTACAAGGACGGCTACACCGACGTCCGCGGCCGGTTCGACTACGCCTCGCTCAACACGAACGACCTCGACGTGTCGACAAAATTCTCGATCCTGATCCTGAGCGACGACGCGGGAGCCGTCGTGCGCGAAGCGTCGCCGCCGAAACAGTAGTCCCCGGACCGTGAGCGGGTATAATCGTGCCTCCACGAAGAGGTCGCACGTGACACAACTCGCTTCATGGTCGCATGGCATTTCACGCCGGACTTTTGTCCACGGCACTGCGGCCTCGGTGGCGACTGCCGCTCTCGGCTCGTCGGCTCACGCGGCCAGCGACCGGATCGGTGTCGGTCTGATTGGTTTCGGGTTGATCGGCAAACGGCATGTCGTCTCGCTGAAGGAATTGCCGGAGGCGCAGATCGTGGCCGTCGCCGAAGCACACGGCGGGCGGCTGGCCGAAGCGGCGGAGTTCATTGGCGGCGACGTGGAGCCGTACCGCGACTTTCGGCAACTCCTCGACAACAGGCGTGTCGATGCCGTCGTCATTGCGACGCCCGATCAGTGGCACGCGCTGATGACGATGCGGGCGTGCGCGGCTGGCAAAGACGTGTACGTTGAAAAACCGGTCACGCTCTTCCCGCGTGAGGGAACGTGGATGCTCGACGCGGCGCGGCGGCACCAGCGGATCGTCCAAGTCGGCACACAGCAGCGATCGGGGCCGCACTACCAGCGCGCTCGCGAGCTGATTCAGTCCGGCCATATCGGCCGGATCGTTTCGGTGCGCATGCAATCGTACCGCAACATCATCCCGGGATTCGGATCGCCGCCGGACGGGGAACCGCCGGCCGATTTCGATTGGGAGATGTTCCTCGGCCCGGCACCGCTGCGGAAGTACAACCCGAATCGCGGGCTGTACCATTTCCGCTGGTTTTGGGATTACTCGGGCGGCCAGATGACGAACCTCGGACATCACTCGCTCGACATTCTCGACTGGTTCCTCGGCGGTCCGAAACTGCGGAGCGTGTGCAGCGTCGGCGGCCGGTTCGCACTTCGCGACAACGGCGAAACGCCCGACACGCAGGACGCGCTGTACGACTTCAGCGACTTCACCGCGATCTGGTCGCATCGCGAAGTGTCGCGGGGATCGACCTCCGGTTCCGGTCTCGAGTTTTTCGGGACGAAGGGAAGCCTCTCGATCAGCCGCGCGGGCTTTATCGTCACGCCGGACAAGCGACTGCCGCCGGAGAACGCGATCCCGCAGTTCACCGGAGCTCACCCCGTGGGCGGTCCACGGTCGGTCCCCGACGTCGGCCCTGCCCGATTCTGGTGCGAACCGATCGAAGACAAGTCGGGCGACGCCCGCGATCAGTTTGTCCGGCACATGCGAAACTTCCTCGCCAGCGTCCGTAGCCGCGAGCAGCCGGTGTCGGACCTGTCGAGCGGCCAGCGCGTCTCGACGCTGTGTCACCTCGCGAACATTTCGCTCCGCCTCGGCCGGCAAGTCCGTTGGGACTCCGAGCGCGAGACGATCCCCAACGACGACGAAGCCGCTCGGATGCTGACCCGCGGCTACCGCTCGCCGTGGGACAAGGAATTCGGGAAACTGACCATGCCGAACACATGACGCGGCGACGCTGCGTCCAACGTAGCCGTCACGCTCCGCGTGACGTGCCCCATCACGCGGAGCGTGATGGCTACTCAACGGAGACAATCGTGCCATCGACTTGCCGCAAATTTCTGACCTCGACGTTGGCGACACTGCCCGCCGCGCTCGGTCTGACTCATCGCGTGGCTTCGTCCGCCGACAAACCGGTCCGCCGGATGGGCCTCGTGATTCATTCGTTTCCCGTTCACGTGGCCGCTTCGAAATCACGCGGCGACCGGCTGCCGTTTGCGGACCCGTTTCGGTTTCTCGACCATGCGAACGAACTCGGCGCGGCGGGGATTCAGGTGGGAATTGGATCGCTGGACGCGACCGAACGCACGCGGCTCCGCGATCGGCTGGCTGCGACCGGGATGTTCCTCGAAGGAATGGTCCGGTTGCCGAAGGACCGCGATGACGTCGCACGATTCGATCAGGAACTCGGCGCTGCGAAAGACTGTGGCGTGACCATCCTCCGCACCGTCTGCTTGAACGGGCGGCGATATGAAACATTTGATTCTGCCGAAGCGTTTCGGGAATTCAAGCAGCAGGCCTGGCAATCGCTGACGCTGGCCGAACCGGTCGCGGCGAAGCATGGTGTGCGGTTGGCTGTCGAGAATCACAAAGATTGGCGAGTTGACGAACTGCTCGACATTCTCAAGCGGCTCGACAGCCGCCACGTCGGCGTGAACCTCGACACCGGGAACAGCATCGCACTCCTGGAAGACCCACACGCGGTCGTCGAAGCGTTCACGCCGTGGGCCATCACCACGCATTTCAAAGACATGGCCGTCGCAGAGTACGCCGACGGATTCTTGCTCGCCGAGGTTCCGCTCGGCCGCGGGTTCCTCGACCTGAAGCGAATCGTCGCCACGCTGCGTCAGGCGAACCCGGCAATCCGCATCAACCTCGAAATGATCACCCGCGACCCGCTCAAAGTTCCGTGCCTGATGCCCAAGTTTTGGGCCACCTTCGATTCGCTCGCCGCGCGGCACCTCGCGGACGCGCTGGCCTGCGTCAAGCGTCACGCGCCCGATCGACCGCTGCCGGAAATCTCCCGCCTGCCGATTGACCGCCAGCTTGAAATCGAAACAACCAACGTGCGCGAGTCGCTCAAGTTTGCGGACGAGCTGTTGGGCTAGCGTGGCTTTCGCGGTGGCAGCGACAGTGTGTCTGATTGAAGCCTGAAGCGCGAGCGAAGGCAACTCGCACCACATCCTTCGCCCGCGCATCAGGCTTCAATGCTTCGAGTCAGCGTTGGTCCTCGTTGATAAACGGGTACGACTCGAACAGCAGCTTGCCCAAGCCAAGGTACGGATCATCCAGATCGGCGTGCAGGATTTCACGGTAGAGCCACTTCGTAAGGTCTGCCGGTTGGACTGGGTTTTCGGATGCCACCAACCGTTCGTGAATCTTCTGTCGTCGAGTTGCTTCGTTGATGCGCGAGTCCTCGGCGAGAGCCTTCCAGTCGCGCAGGTCCTCGGCCGACTTCGGAGTGGATTCGGATTCCGCGATCGGTTCGCGCCCCTCCGCGATCGCATGCCGAGCCGCCGCACGTTTCGCGGGGACGAGCAGCAGTTTCAGGGGTCGCTCGACGCCCGTGATCGACATGCCACCGCCACCGCCGACGAAGATGGCTCGGCGGCCGTGCTGCTTCAGCGTGTCGGCCTGCTGCTGGTGGTACTCGCGCAGCGCCGCAGCGTGGTCATCGCGCTGCATCACGAAGCGGTGCAGTTTCGTGAGTTCTTCGAGTTGCCGCAGGTACGTGTCGGGATCGTAGATTCCGGGCAGGATGTCGAGCACCTGCCCATCGGCCTGGCAGGCATAGGTCGCCACGTTGCCGTTCAGCGTCCGAGTAACCACGTTGCCGTTGCCGAAATCAATCTTGATCGTGGGGACTGCTCGCACCGATTCCCACATTGGTTCGAAGTTGCGGTTGATGAATCTCGCGATCTGTGCGTTCGAGAACAACACGGTCCTCGCCAGGCGTCCGTTCGTTCAAGTGAACCGCTGGTCCATTCGGCCGAGCAGTTGGAACAGCAGGATCGGCTTTCCTGACCGTCCGGCCGCCGCCATCGCCGCGTTCCAGTCGGCGTGCCATTTCACCCGCCCTGGTGCCACGGCTGCATTCGAGGATGTGGCGAGTTCATTGCTTGATTCGACAGCGGCAGCAGCTTCGACGACACGCTTCGGCCCGAATTCGATCTTGTTCTTAGGGATGTCGGCTCGCGGTTTGGCCGCCGGCGGGTCGTCGGACATCACTGCGGTTCCGGATGCCAACATGAGAAAGACGGGCAAGGCTATTCCAAGGCGCATGGGAAGGCTCCCAGTCAACATGAGGCGTGTCGGACACGTACGCCGTGTTCGACGCGCCGCCGGTCGGACGAGTTCCAGAAGGAACCACGGAATCTTCGCTGATTCATGTCCGCGTCGATCGGTTGCTGCGCCCGACAGAGTTTTCCCGGCCAGAGTCGTGCGACTCACGCGAACAACTCATTGATCGCTTCGCCGCCGTCCACGATTCTCATGGGACGGTCGTGCAGTCGTCACCGATGTAGCATCACGGTCATTTCGACTGCGATTCTCGTCCGAACTCCGGATGACATAGCCTTACGAGGCAAGCAGTGATTGTGATGACGGAACATGGAGCAAAGAGAAATGATTCCAGACTGCTCGATCGGACGAATTCCGCGATGAAGAAGACCAACGCACTCGCGTTCACAAACGAAACGGTCAACAAGACTGACCGCTGGCGAATAAAACAGGACAGGAGATTGAACGCGAAGATAGAAAAGAGACACAGCAGGATCGCTCCGGTCTTTTGATTCTCTCCCGCTCCGGCATCCATCAACCGTCCTGAAACACCCAAGAGGCCGAGGAAGCCTGTGAACATTGCAGCCGGGAGATTCGTAATGGCTACCAGACCGCAGAGGGCAGAAATAACCAATCGCAAACGTTCAGCAGACATCCGGAATCTCGTGTCGTTAATCGCGAATTACTCACGCGAACAACTCATTGATCGCTTCGCCGCCGTCCACGATCTTCATGGGGCGGCCTTGCGGGGTGTAGAGATTTTCGGTGGCGTCGATTTGGAGGGCCTGACAGAAGGATTGGAAGACATCCTCGACGCTGACGGCGCGGTCGGCGATTTCCTGGCCGGTGTCGTTCGTCTTGCCGATCGCGCGGCCTCCCTTCACGCCGCAGCCGGCCACGAGGATGTTGAAGTTCCTCGCCCAGTGATCGCGACCGGGTTTGGGGTCGCGGGAATTGATCTTCGGCGTCCGGCCGAATTCGCCCATGCAGATGACAAGGGTTTTCGACAGGAGGCCGCGCTGTTTGAGATCGGTCAGCAGTTGCGACAGGCCCTGATCCACGTCGGCCGCGGCCGTTTTGATGCGGTCGTACAGGTTGTTGTGCATGTCCCAACCGCCGCGCACGACTTCGACAAACGGCACGCCCGATTCAACCAGTCGCCGGGCGACCAGGCACCCCTTGCCGAAATTGGACTTGCCATAGGCCTCGAACGTCTTGTCGTTTTCGCCCGCGAGTTCGAACGATTTCAGGCGCGGCGAGGTCATCAATTTGTTGGCTCGTTCGTAGAGCTTGGCGTGTTCTTCGACGAGCGCCTTCGCGCCGGCTTCGGACAGTTCGTCGTCCTGCTCGCGGAGCAGTTCGAGGCGACGCTTGAGCTTTTGAGGCGACGTGGCGCTGGCCACGTTTTCGGGAAGCTCGCCAGGGCGGTCCACGATGAACGGCGCATGGTTCACGCCGAGAAAACCCGAACCGAGCGTTTCCCCGACGCTGACGAAGTTCGGCATGTCCGACTTGCGGTCACCAATCTTGTTCGCGACCACGGCGCCGAAATGCGGGAAGTCTTTCGAGCCGGTCATGCGCCGGCCGGTTTGCAAATGATAGGCCCCCCGCTCGTGAGCCGCCTCCTTGCCCGACACCGAACGGATGACCGCGACATCTTTCATCTGCTGCGCGATCTTCGGCCAGAACTCGGCGATCTTGATCCCAGAGGTGGCCGTGGCGATGGCTTTGGTTTCGCCGCCGTTCGACGTGCCCGGCTTCGGGTCCCACAGTTCCATCTGGCTAGGTGCTCCAGCGAGCCAGACGAGAATGCACGCCTTGCCTTCGCGCTTGACGTCGTCGGCCTTGAGGCCAAGGTGACCCCACAGGCCGGAAGCCAGTAGGCCGGCGGCGCTGCGTTGCAGCAGGCTGCGGCGGTTCATTTCCCCGCGCTCCGAGAGTGACATTGGAAGGACTAGGGATGAGTCGAGCATGGTTGAGCCTTTCTTCGGACTGCAAGAGACACGCGGCCCCCTCACCCCCGGCCCCTCTCCCCCTGCGGGGGCGAGGGGAGAAGATTATCGTTTTGTCACGAACTCCGCGGAATTTGTCAGCACCCACAGCAGGTCGTCAACGGCTTCCTCGCGGCTGCCGGTTTTTTTCAGGTGGGCGACGTTGCGGGCCACTTCCTTTTCGGTCGGCAGTCGAGCGAGCACGCCGAGGTACAGGTCTTTGACGACCTGGTCGTTCGATTTTGTCGCGACCAGCTTCTTCCTCAGGTCGCTCTGCTTGAGTTGTTTCGCCAGTGCTCCGTTATTCATCAGCAACAGGGCTTGCTGCATGGAGCCTTTCTGGTCCTGCTGCGGCTTGGACGGGTCTTGCTTGAAGGTTTTCTGGACGGATCGCCCGAGCCGGCCAAGCTCGCCGGCCACGTGCTCGAGCGACTCGGCCACCTCGTCCGCGTTCAGCCGCATCGGCCGCACGGCCGTGAAATAGTCGTCCCGTTCGTCGATGGTCCGGATCTCCCGCTGATACGTCTCGGAATTCATGATCGTGCGGAACAGCCATTTGTGGTCGAAGTTCTTGTACCGGAACAGTGCGGCCAGCCGGTTCAGGACGATGGGATGCAGCGATTCCTTGTCCGGGCCGAGGCTGTCCACGGAATAGAAACCATCGCCGATCAACTCGTTCCAAATCCGGTTCACGTACGCGCGGGCAAACCAGTAATTGTCGGAGTTGTAGATGAGGTAAGCGGCCACGGCGACGCGGAGGGCATCGGGCTTGAGATCGGGCGGCGGCTTTTCGCCGAGCAGGAATTGAGCCTTCATCTCGTGCTTCTGCGACGGGTCGTCCTTGTCGGTCATGAAGTACTTGCCTGGAGCAAAGAACGCGGCCAACTCATGGAACTGTTCGCGCTTCCACTTGTCGAACGGGTGGTCGTGACACTCCGCGCACTGAATATTAAGTCCCATGAAAATGCGGGCGGTCTGCGACGCGATCTCGGTGGGATCATTTTCGCAGGCGAGGACGAAATTGTTCGGACCGTACTTCTGCCCCCAAGCGTTGTTGTCGTCCTTCTTGGCTCGGTTGAACTTCGGTGTCTGTGAAACAAGCTCAGCCACCATCCGATCCCACGGCTCGTTCCTTCTGAATCCGCCCGCGAACCAGTCCTCGAGTGCCTGCGGGTTGACATTGTTCCGGTTGGCTGCCGAGTTGAAAAAGACCACGTTGCGCCAGTACCGCGCCCACTTGCGCGCGTACTCGTCCGTTTCGAGCAGTTCGTCGATCAGCTTGCCACGCTTGCGAACCTCCGATGATTGCACGAAGTCGGTGATGACCTTCACGGGCGGCGGTGTGCCGGTCAAATCGAGGTACGCACGTCGCACAAATCGTTCGTCGGAGATCTGCTTCGCAAACTTGTCGGCGGGCTTCTTGAGTTCAATCGCCAGAGCCTTGTCGAGGTCGGCGGGCGCGAAGGCAACGGTGCCCGATTGTTTCCGCGCCGGAAACGAATCTCGGATCGTCTCCAGAAACTTGAGCTTGTCGTCTGCCGTCTTGAGTGGCGGCAGCTTGAGTGACGCCTGCGGCACGGCCCCCTTTTCGTCGCGCTTGTCCTTCTTTTTGGCAGCCTTCTTCGGCTGCGACTGCCCAAAGGCGTGCTCGGTGGTCACGGAAAGTGATGCCAGTCCCAGCGACACGGCGGTCGCAACGATCAGTCCCAGGTACTGTTGCATCTTGTCCGCCTCGACTTCTCCGTGGAAATAATCTCGCCCCGGTCGTTCAGCCTCGGTCAGCGAGGCCATTTCGCTGGCGACATTGTACGAGGACCGACCGGATCTGCAATCGCGTGAACGGCCCGATTGGCCGGCTGCCAATGGGTTGGTTTGAGGGTGCCGGTTGGCGACTTTCGAATTTCACAGGCGACAAACGCAATTCCGCTTTGACAACGGTTCAAATGGGGCCGTAGCATCGTGTGAGTTCAACAGAAACCGGCGGTCGAGAACAGCCTCATCCGCGCCGCCACAGCAGGATGTTCATCAACTCCGCTGAAACAACCGGGCCATCATCATGTCATTGAGCAATTTGACTTTCCGAATTCGAATGTGGCTCCTGCTGGGAGTTTTCCTGCTGGGATATGTCAGCATGCACCTGATGTACCAAAGCATGGTGCAAGAAGTGCAGGTCAACGGTCCGCTGTACCAAAGAATCGTCGAAGGCAAAGACATCGTCGCCGACATCTTGCCACCGCCCGAGTACATCATCGAATCATACCTGGTCGTCCTGCAAATGGTTCAGGAGCCGGAGAGCGATCGTCGCAATGAGCTGATTCAGTAATTCCAGACGCTCCAGAGCGGAAAGGGAGGCTACGACGAACGACACGAGTATTGGGACAAGACACTGCAGGATCCGCAGCTTCGCAAGACGTTGATCGTGGACTCGTATCTGCCAGCACGCGAGTTCTATGAAGCGGTGAACAAGACCGTGATCCCGGCAGTCAAGGAAGGCAAACCCAGCGATGAGTTGCTGCAATTGGTACGCACCGAAGTGCAGCCGAAGTATGAGCAGCACCGCAAGGCGATCGACGAAACCGTCAAGCTCGCCAACGAGCGCGTGGCCGCCGACGAAAAGTCGGCGCGGGATACCATGCACTGGTGGTCTGTGATGCAGATCGTCTACAGCGTCGCGCTGCTGGGATTTGTCGGGTTGTTCAGTTGGACCATCGTTCGCGGAATCCTGGTCCCGACGTCGCTGATGGTGGATCGCGTGCAGGACATGGCGGAGGGCGCCGCCGACCTCACCAAGCGCGTGACCGTCGAATCGCACGATGAAATCGGTCAACTGGGACGATTGATCAACCAGTTGATTCAGCGTGTCCATGACATGATCGTTCGGATTCGAGTGTCGACGATTCAATTGCATTCGACATCAACCGAGATCGCCGCGGCATCGACCGAGCAGAGCAACACAATGACCAGCTTCAACGCGTCCACCAGCCAGATCGCCGCGGCGGTCACGGAGATCACCGCCGCCGGGCATGAGTTGATGCGAACCATGGATGACACTCAAGCGCGAGCCACTGGAGCGGCCGCGCTGGCTGACACTGGCCGGTCGGGACTGCTGGGCATGGAAGACAGCATGCATCGTCTCGCCGATGCGACCAGCTCCATCTCTTCCAAGCTGGGGACAATCCGCGACAAGGCCAGCGGCATCAACATGGTCGTAACCACGATCACCAAGGTCGCGGACCAGACGAATCTGCTCTCCATCAACGCGGCCATTGAGGCCGAGAAGGCGGGCGAATCCGGACGCGGGTTCCTCGTCGTGGCCCGTGAAATCCGCCGCCTCGCCGACCAGACCGCCGTCGCCACGCTCGACATCGAGCAGATGGTGCGGCACATGCAATCCGCCGTGTCATCGGCGTGATGGAAATGGACAAGTTCAGCGACGAGGTCCGGCAGTGCAGCGGCAAGGTGTCGGAGATCAGCGGGCAGATGGCCCAGGTCATCGAACAAGTGCAAACCGTGTCCGAGCGCTTTCAAAGCGTCAACGAAGGCATGCGACAACAGTCGGCAGGAGCCCGCCAGATTGACGAGGCGATGCAGCAGTTGATCACGGGTTGCAAGCAGGTGACTTCCACCGTGCGAGACTTCACCGCCGCCGCGACGAACCTGCGCGAAGCCGCTCAGAGCTTGCAACAAGAAGTCGGCCGGTTCACGGTCGCCGGATAGCGAGGCGATGAACCATGCTGGTCCTCATGTGCTCCGTTGGTCCGGATCGTCTGGCCCTGTCGGTTTCAAACGTGATCGAGGTGATCCCGCGAGTCGCACTGCAACGCCCCTCCGATGCTCCCGGGCGACTCGCGGGACACTTCGTCTACCGTGGCGTTCCGATCCCCGTCGTCTCGCTGCAACCGCAGTCAACGCAGTCCGGCAACCGACTCAGCAACCGGATCATCGTGGTCGAAGTCCCCGTCGATTCGCGCCGTGAAGCCGTGGGACTGTTGGTGGAAGGAGCGACCACGCAGCAACTGGCCGACTCCGACGTTGCCACCGCCATGCGCGAGGGGCGGCTGCGTTCGCAATGGGGCACAATCCTGCTCGATGCCGCGGGAATGTTCCATCTCGTGGATTTGGAGACTATCCTGCCTCCGGAATTGCTCGCCACTTTGTTTCCGCCGGTCGAGGAGAGTCTGCGATGAAGTCGTTCGTCGAGGTCGCCCTTCCCGACGTGTTCAAGCTGCTGGCGAGGCGGATCGGACTCAATCCCGATTCGGTCGGCCTGCCGCTGATCCAAGCCGCCGTCAACGATCACATGGACGAACTCGGCTTGGATGACGCGACGGCTTACGTCGAGCGGCTGCACGGCAGCGGCGAATTTGACGAACTGGTCGAACGCGTCGTCGTTCCCGAAACGTGGTTCTTCCGTGACCTCGAGCCGTACCGGTTCCTGCAACACTTCGTTCGCGAACGATGGCGCCCGCGGCATCCGGGCGAGCGCTTGCGAGTGCTGAGCGTGCCGTGCTCCACGGGTGAAGAGTCGTACTCCATTACTATCACACTGCTCGGCCTCGGCTGGTCGCCGGAACGATTCCGCGTGGACGGCGTGGACATCAGTCGTGTCGGCATCCAGAAGGCGCGAACTGGCAGCTTCGGTGCGAATTCGTTTCGAGAAAAAACGCCCATCGTGTCGCGACCGCTCGACAGTTTTTTCCGGCAACACGGCGAGAAACGGGTCGTGTGCGACGAGGCGCGGGCAGCGGCGCGGTTCACGCGGGCGAACCTCGCCGACCTGGAGTTCCTCCCCGATGTCACCCCGTACGACGTCATTTACTGCCGCAATCTGCTGATCTATCTCGTTCCGGAAGCACGCGAGCGTGCGCTGGCACATTTCAATCGTCTGCTGCAGCCGGGCGGATTCGTGTACCTCGGCCATGCCGAAAGCGGCGTGGCATCGGCCGCGCGTCTCGAAGTCGAAGACGACCGCTTCCTATTTGCCTTTCGATTCGGCTCGCCAGTCGATCCCTCGTCGCCGACGGGACTGCTGACGCCGGCAACGATGTCGCGCTCCGGCGAGTTTTTCAAGCTGCCGTTCCAACCGCTCGTGACCGACATTTCGTCCCCAACAGCCACGCCGCGCGACCACAGTCCGCCGCCGGTCGCGGCGCCAGTCGACGACGATTCACCCCGTCGAGCGGTGCCGTGCGTTCCGCCGACGGCGCCGATCGTCGAGCCCCGCCAACCGTCCGCGACACCGAAGCCCGCTCCGTCGCCCCGCCGTCATGCCGCTCGATCTGCCGCAGCGCCGGTCAACTCCCCCCCCACCGAATCGCCCGTCCACCGACAGCGACCTTCTGACCCAGGCCCGCGCGGCCGCGAACGCCGGACGCCTCGACGAGGCCGCTCAGCATTGTCAGCGACTCCTGGCCGAAACCGCTCCGCTCGCCGAAGCGTACTGTTTGCTGGGCACGATTCGTCAGGCGCAAGGTGATTTCGCCGCGGCCGAACCGTATTTCCCAAAGGCGGTGTACCTCGAGCCAACCCACCACGAGTCGCTCGTCCACCTCAGTCTGCTTGCGCAGCGAAAAGGGGACGCCAATGCCGCCGCCAATTTCCGTCGGCGAGCCGAACGTGCCGCAAAGGGAGGCGAGTGACGCATGGACACGGCCATCAACCTCGATCCCTCCGCGACGATTTCACCGGTGGATCACTGTTGGAATCGAATCGGTGTGACGGGGGACGCGAGCTGCCCGGAGCTGGCGAAACACGTGCACTGCCGGAACTGCCCGGTGTTTGCCGATGCCAGTCAGTCGTTGTTCTCGCGGGAAACGCCGGCCGACTATCTGGCCGAATGGACTGACCGGCTGGCGCACACCGTCAGCCAACCGCCCGGCGATTCGGTGGCGCTGGTGAACTTTCGCTTGGGCGAGGAGTGGTTCGCGTGGAATGCTCGTTCCGTCGTGGAAGTGACTGAGCCGAAGGTGATCCGCCGCATCCCCCATCGCACGAACCGACTGTTGCTGGGCCTGGTCAACATTCGCGGCGAGCTGAGAATCTGCGTGTCGCTGCGCGAACTGTTGTCGATCCCGCACGGGTCCGATCAGGGATCGGACGGCGATTTGGCAACGCGCCGATTCGTCGTCGTCGCACAAGGGACCTTCGCGTGGGTGTTTCCGTCGGACGCGGTTTCAGCAGTGCGTCGAATGCCGTTGACAGCCTTGAGCAACGTTCCGACGACAGTTTCGCACAGCGCGTCGCCCTACTCGCAAGGAGTCTTCTGCGACGACGGTCGCACGATCGGCTACCTCGACGACAAACAGATTTTTTCCGCGCTGGAAGGAAAACTCCGATGACCGCGCACGCCGGACTTCCCGACCAGTTTCTGCTCGACCTGTTTCGCGAGGAAGTCCGCAGCAACGTGCGGACGCTCAACGAAGGCCTGGTGGGAATTGAGCAAATCCCTGACGACACGCGATTGGTCGAACCGCTGATGCGGGCGGCGCACTCGATCAAAGGAGCGGCTCGCGTGGTCGCGATCGACGCCGGCGTGAGGCTGGCGCACAGCATGGAAGACCTGCTGGTCGCTGCGCAAAAGTCGCAACTCAAGCTCACCAGTGGCCACGTCGATTTGCTGCTCCGCGGCGTGGACCTGCTGGACCAGATCGGTACGGCGGCCGGACCATCGCTCGGCGTCTGGCTGGCCGGTCATTCCAAGACGGTAGACGCGCTGGTTCGAGACCTTGATCAGACCGCGGCCGGGCAACCGGTCAACGCCGCGCCGGCATCCGCAGACACGAGGCCTTCGGAAACCTTCCATGTCGACGCTCCGGTGCGGAGTCCGAACTCGTCGGAAAGTCTGACGTACGCAACCGGCAGTCTGGCGGCAGATCGGATGGCCAGTCCGACAAAGCCCGCGCCGACAACCGCATCCGCGCCAGCACCCGGCAACCTCGCGGCCGACGCGCACGAGTCGCCGATGATCGAACTGTTCTGCAACGAAACGCGACGCCAGTCGCAGGCGCTGATCGAGGGCTTGGCCGAACTCAAACAGAATCCGGCCAACACGCAGTGCCTGGAGCGTCTGTTCGTCGCCGCGCGGTCGGCCAAGGGAGCCGCCTTCGTGGTGAATGTGACTGAGGCGATCCAACTCGGGCAGGCCGCGGAGCAACTCATCCAATCCGCGCGGGACGGCCGTTGCCGAATCGGTGCGGAAGCCCTTCGCGCCCTGCGAGAAGCCGCCGACTTGATGGGCCACATCGCCGATGCGGTCGGTAACGAATACTCGCAATGGCAGGCGTCGAACGGGTCGCTGATCTCCGACGTGATCGCCCGACTGGCGCATGCAAGTATTGTCTCATCGGGCGAACCGTCCACAAAATCGACTGCATCGTCGTCGCCGGACTCGAAGCCGGCGGCACCGGCGAAGGGCGCAGAGGCAGCGCCGGCTGGTAACGCGGAGCGTGTTGTGCGAGTGACTCCCCAAAGCCTGACACGGTTGATGGGACTTGCCGGTGAATCGCTGGTGGAAGCGCGGTGGCTCCCGGTCTTCGCCAATTCGCTGCTCAAACTCAAGAAACTCCAGGCGCAAACACGCGACCTGCTGGACGAGGTTGGCCAATTGCTGGCAGACTCGCAGGTTGAGGCGCAGGCACTCGGGATGTTGGAAGAAGCCCGCAAGCGTCTTTTGGGCTGCCAGACGGAGCTCGCCGGTCGGATCAGCGAGTTTGAAACGCATGCGCGGCAGTCGGACGATCTGAACAGCCGACTGTACCACGAGGTAATCGCCAGCCGCATGCGACCGCTCGCCGACGGCGTACACGGTTTCCCGCGGATGGTTCGCGACCTCGCGCGGCAACTCGGCAAGCGTGTGCAATTCGAAATTGTGGGGCAGAGCACGCCGGTCGATCGCGACATTCTGGAAAAACTCGAATCGCCGTTGAATCACATCCTGCGGAACGCGCTGGACCACGGCATGGAAACGCCTGAGGAACGCACCGCGTCCGGCAAGTCGGAAGTCGGACAACTCCGGCTGACGGCGCGGCACACCGCCGGCATGCTTTCGATCAGCGTCACGGATGATGGTCGCGGCATTGACATCGATCGGCTGCGGTACAAGGTCGTCGAGCGCGGCCACACGAACCACGACACCGCTTCGCGCATGAGCGAGGCCGAGTTGCTCGAATTCCTGTTCCTCCCCGGCTTTTCCACGCGCGAGAAGGCGACCGACGTGTCCGGGCGCGGCGTGGGCCTTGATGTCGTGCACAGCATGGTTCATGGCGTGGGCGGAACGGTTCGAATTCAGTCGCAACTAGGGCGCGGCACAACGTTTCATCTGCAACTGCCGATCACCCTGTCCGTAATCCGCGCCGTGCTGGTGAAGGTGGCGGGCGATCCCTACGCATTGCCTCACAATCGCATCGACCGGCTGTTCCGGCTGCCACGAGCGGCGCTCGCGTCACTCGAACATCGGCAGTTCTGCAACGTCGATGGACGCAACGTCGGCATGGTCATGGGTCGCCAGGTGTTCCAGCTTGCCGACGAAGGCACAAGCGTTGCCGCGACCGACGGCGGCGATCGTCCCGCCAACGACGAGCTCAATGTCGTTCTGTTCAGCAACCACAATGATCAGTACGGGCTGGTTGTCGATGAGTTTCACGGCGAGCAGGATCTGGTCGTGAGGCCGCTTGACCCGCGACTGGGCAAGGTGCCGAACGTGCAGGCCGCCGCGATCCTCGACGACGGTTCACCCATTTTGATCGTCGATCTGGATGACCTCCGCGTGTCGATCGAGCGGCTGCTGAAGACCGGGAAACTACAGCGCACCGACCAGGCTGCACCGGGGGTTCGATTTCGCGTCAGCGCCGGGTGCTGGTCGTGGACGACTCGATCACCGTCCGCGAAGTCGAACGCCAGCTCCTGACCAACCGCGGATACCAGGTGGAAGTGGCGGTGGATGGCGTCGACGGCTGGACCCGCATCCGGCAGGAACAGTTCGACCTTGTGATCAGCGACATCGACATGCCGCGAATGAACGGATTCGAGTTTGTCAGTATGATTAAGCAAGATCCGAAATTACAATCGACTCCCGTCGTGATCGTGTCCTACAAAGATCGCGAAGAAGACCGCCAGCGCGGCCTGGACGTGGGTGCCAACTACTATTTGACCAAGAGCAGTTTCCACGACGAGTCGCTGCTCAACGCGGTGGAAGACCTCATTGGCGGCCCGGAGGGTTAATGTTTGGAATGGTTATGCGGCGCGGCAACGGTTTGGTCGCGCGAAACGACGGGAGTTGCCCAGTGCGGTTTTCGATCATCCAATTCGCGATGCGGTTCATTATCGTCTTTCAATTCGTTCCTGTTCCGGGCCATCTCCATGCGTGTCGCGATCGTTAATGATCTGGCGGTGGTCACCGAAGTGTTGCGTCGAATCGTGACGAGCGACCCGGACCACGTCGTTGTCTGGACGGCTCTCGAGGGGACCGAGGCCATCCGCCGGTGCGACGAAGATCCGCCCGACGTGATCCTAATGGACCTGCTGATGCCCATCATGAACGGCGCCGAAGCAACGCGGGAGATCATGAAGCGCACCCCGTGCCCGATCCTGGTGGTCACCGCGACTGTGACGGGGAATTACCCACTCGTTTGTCAGGCATTGGGATTTGGCGCATACGACGCGGTCAACGCACCGACGCTGGGTCAGCAGTCACCGCGCGAAGCCGGAGCGGAATTTCTGGCCAAGCTCAACCGGGTCGAAAAGATCGGCCGCCAGTTGGGCAGCAGTGGCTCGTTGGTCTCATTGCGAACGGCCGCCGGCGCGAAGCCGGATCAGAAATCGACATCGGGCATTTCGACTGACGAGTTGCGACCGAAGCCGGAACAGCCGGGGTTCCGCAGCGTCATCAAACCTGCCTCCGAGCGATTGTGCCCGCTTGTCGTGATCGGGGCGTCGACCGGAGGTCCTCCGGCCCTCGAAGCGATCCTGACCGGGCTTCCTCCCGATTTCCCGGGCGCCGTGGTGGTGATCCAGCACATCGACCGCGACTTCACGCCGGCGCTCGTGAGTTGGCTGGCGGAGCGTTGCAAATTGCGAGTCGTCGCCGCGTCGAACGGCGATCGACCCACGGCGGGAACGGTACTCGTCGCGGCCACCAACGATCACCTGGTCTTCACCGCGGAACGAACGCTCGCCTATTCGCACGAACCGCGAGACTGTCCTTTCCGCCCGTCGGTCGATGCCATGTACGAGAGCTTGATCCAACACTGGCCTCAGCCGGGTGTGGCAGTCCTTCTGACAGGCATTGGTCGCGACGGCGCGGACGGAATGCTCAAGCTGCGCCAGAGAGGTTGGTTCACGATTGCCCAGGATCAGGCCTCCAGTATCGTTTATGGCATGCCCAAGGCCGCGGCTCAGAACGGGGCGGCCAAGTTTGTGTTGCCGCTCCGGCACATTTCAGGCCACATCATTTCGCACTTGAGACACCGTTGATTGTTGAGTTATCGGACCAAACCATGAATCACCTGTCTCCTTCGCCTTCGCACCGGGTCCCGACGGGCCTCTCCGAATACCACACCACCGTGCTGGTGGTTGACGATCAAGCCATCATTGGCGAAGCGGTCAAGCGCATGCTCGCCGATGAACGCGATGTCACGTTCCACCACTGCACCGACCCCACGCAGGCGATTCGTCTGGCCAACGAAATCCAGCCCACGGTCATCCTGCAAGACCTCGTCATGCCCAATGTGGATGGACTCACGCTCGTGAAATTCTTTCGCGCCAATCTGGCCACGCGCGATACCCCGCTGATTGTCCTCTCGTCCAAGGAGGAACCGATCGTCAAGGCGGACGCCTTCGCCGTGGGCGCCAACGACTATCTCGTGAAGCTGCCCGACCGAATCGAACTCATCGCCCGCATTCGCTACCACTCCCGCGGCTACATCAATCTGCTGGAACGAAACGAAGCCTACTCGCGACTGGCCGAAAGCCAGCAACGCATGTCGAAGGAACTGGCCGCGGCCGTGAAGTACGTGCGGTCACTGCTCCCGCCTCCCGAAGAGGCCGAAATCCCCATCGACTGGCGCTACATCCCGTGTGCCGACGTCGGCGGCGATACGTTTGGATATCACTGGGTGGACAACGACCACCTGGCCGTCTACCTGCTCGACGTCACCGGCCACGGTCTCGATTCCGCCCTGCTGTCGGTCAGCGTGATGAACGTGCTTCGCTCGCGAGCCCTCCTCAACTCCAACCCGCTCGAACCCGGGCAGGTTCTCAAGGCCCTCAACGAAGCCTTCCCAATGGACTCTTACGGCGGCAAGGCGTTCACGATTTGGTACGGCGTTTACGATCGACCCAAGTCGCTGCTGTCGTGGTCGGGCGGTGGTCACCCCGATGCGCTGTTGTTCGAAGGCAATGGTGGCGGACGAACGGAGCCTGTTCGTCTTGCCTCCCCAGGTCCGATGATGGGCATGATGCCTTGGGACGAATTCGAAACGACTCAGCGCACGATTGCGGCCGGCTCGCGCCTGTACGTCTACAGCGACGGCTGTCAGGAGATCATGCTCACCGACGGAGGCATCTGGCCCTTCGAGAATTTTCTGGACTTCATGGCCCAGTCCTGTCCCACCGGATCGCCCCTCGATCGACTGCTCCAACACGTGCGAAACATCCACGGCTCCGATCAACTCGATGATGATTTCTCCATCATCGAAGTGCGGTTCCGAAAAAACATCTGCGCTTCTCCCCTCGCCCCCGCACGGGGAGAGGGGCTGGGGGTGAGGGGCAATTCACATCATCCCTTCTCCATCTCTCGGCAGCCTCGCCGCGCCTCGCTACAATCGCGCCGCTCGATCTTCAGGCTGGAAAGCCCGACCTCCTTGAACCTGCCACACGGACGACATGGCCACCGCGACAAAAAGCCGTTACACCGCCGACGACATCGAAGTTCTTGAGGGCTTGGAGCCGGTTCGCAAACGCCCGTCGATGTACATCGGCGGCGTGGACACGCGCGGGCTGCACCACCTGCTGTGGGAAATCGTCGATAACTCCGTGGACGAATACCTCGCGAACGAGGCCGACCACATCGACGTCACGCTGCACAAGGACGGTTCGTCGCTGACCGTGAGCGACAACGGACGCGGCATCCCCGTCGATATCCATCCGAAAACAAAGCGGCCCGCGCTCGAACTCATCCTGACCACGCTGCACTCGGGCGGCAAGTTCTCGAACAAAAACTACGCTCGCAGCGGCGGCCTGCACGGAGTCGGCGCGTCCGTGGTCAACGCCCTGTCCATCGAACTGGAGGCGACCGTTCACCGCGACGGACACGAATGGACGCAGCGGTTCAAGCGCGGCAAACCGACCACGCCGGTCAAAAAAGTTCGCCCGTTCCGCGGCCACGGCACGACGATCTTCTTCCGCCCGGACGACGAAATCTTCCGCCGAGTCAACTTCGATCCGCAGGTCATTCGCCAGCACCTCGAAGACATCTCGTACGTCCACGGCGGCTTGAAAATCAAATTCGTGGACGAAGCCAAGAACGAGACGGCCGAGTTCTCGCATCCGGAGGGCATCTCCGCGTACCTGCTCAAGCTGACCGCCGACGCTCAGAAAAAGCCGATCCACGAACCGCTGTTCACCGTCGCCAAGGATGAGCCGCACGCCAAGATCGAAATCGTCCTGCGCTGGACTGAAGCGACCGATGAGGAACTCCGCAGCTACGTGAACGGCATCCGCACGCACGCGGGGGGGACTCACGAGAACGGCCTGCGCGGCGGTATCGTCAAGGCGGTCCGAAATTACATGGAGATGCACGACATCAACCCGAAGGGAGTGACGATCACTGCAGAAGACATCCGCGAAGGGTGCATCGGCATCATCTCGGTGTTCCTCAGCGATCCGATGTTTCAAGGGCAGACCAAGGACAGATTGAACAACCCGGAAATGGCCGCGACCGTGGATGGCCTCGTGCGTCCCGCTCTCGAAAACTGGCTCAACAACAACCCGACGATCGCGGACGGAATCCTGGGACGCATCGTCCTCGCCGCCCGAGCACGCCTCGCGAGCCGCGACGCCGCGACCGAGGTCCGCCGCAAATCGCCCGTCACCAAGAAGGCCAATCTACCCGGCAAGCTGGTTGACTGCCGATCGAACAGAGCCGAGGAGTCCGAACTGTTCATCGTCGAAGGCGATTCCGCCGGCGGCAGCGCCGTGATGGGACGCGACAGCCGCACGCAGGCCGTGTTGCCTCTGCGCGGGAAGATTCTCAACACCGAATCGCTCGTCACCACGAAGGCACTGGAGAATCAGGAACTGAAAGACCTCGTGGAAACGCTCGGCACGGGAATCGGCAGCTCGTTCGACATCCACAAGCTGCGCTATCACCGGATCATCCTGCTGACCGATGCCGACAGCGATGGCAATCACATCATGACGTTGCTGCTGGCGTTCTTCTTCCGGCACATGCTCGAACTCATCCGCAAAGGGCACTTGTACCTCGCGCAGCCGCCGCTCTACCGAATCGTTGTCGGCAAAGAAATCTTGTACGCGAAGGACGATGCCCACAAGGAAGAAATCCTCGCGTCGCTCCCCGCCAACCGGAAACCCGAAATCAGCCGCTTCAAGGGCCTCGGCGAAATGCCCGCCGCGTACCTCAAGGAAACGACGCTCGCTCCCGACAAGCGCACGCTGCTCCGCGTGGACATCGAAGCCCAACTCGAAGCCGACAAGACGTTCACCCAGCTTCTCGGCAAGGATGCTTCGCAGCGCTACGAACTCATCATGAACGAAGCCAACCTGGCCGACGAGTTGGATGTGTGAATCAACCTCCCTTCTCCCCTCCGGGGAAGAAGGGCCGGGGATGAGGGGCGGTCAAAGCGTTTCTTTGCGTGGATTGCAATTGCAGTGACGTCCGATCCGCCCCTCACCCGCAATCCCTCTCCCCCGGTGGGGGAGAGGGGAGTAGACAATTGAAACGAGCCAGCCATGATCCCCCTCCGCGACAACATCCCCTCCCGCACCGTGCCGGTGATGAACTACCTGATGATCGCGGCGTGTGCGGTCGTGTTCTTCCTGCAACTCGGCGACGAACAGGACGGCCGGGCCGATCTGGTCGAGGGGTTTGGGATGGTGCCGAAACGGATATCGAGTCCGGGGGAACCGGTCATCATTCAGGAACCGAAGCTCGCGCGGGTCCGGGACCAGGTCGGATACGTCATCGTCGAGCGTGACCTCGGCCCGGCGGCGATCTCGCCGTGGCTGACCATGCTCACCTGCATCTTCCTGCACGGCGGCTGGATGCACTTCCTGGGGAACATGTGGTTCCTGTACATCTTCGGCGATAACGTCGAGGATCGCTTCGGGCATCTCGGTTACGCGATCTTCTATCTCGCCAGCGGAGTGGCCGCGAGCGTGGCGCACTTCGCGACCGATCCCGGTTCGTCGGTCCCCACAATCGGGGCCAGCGGGGCCATCGCGGGGGTGATGGGAGCGTACCTGTTGCTTTACCCGCGCGCCACCGTGTTGTCGCTCGTGCCGATTCTGTACGTTTTGCGGATCATCGTGCTTCCCGCTCCAATCTTCCTGGGCATTTGGTTCGTGATGCAGCTTCTGCAAGGGATGTCCCCCGGCGCGACGGGCGTCGCCTGGTGGGCCCACATCGGCGGCTTCGTCGTAGGAGCCATCGTGGCCGCTCTGCTCAGCCAAGCCCACGCCCTGCGACCTCCGGTGGCCGAGCGCTTGCCGAACACGGACCACATCACGAGCTACCGATATCGGCGGTAGACACGTTGGTTTGGGTGGCACGCCCTGAGCCATGCGAAGGGCGTGGCTTCACCAGCCGCCGCACGCCACGCCCTTTCAGTGCGTGCCACCCGGTCGGATCTTCGGCAGGGTCGGGAGACCCGCGCCGAACAGCGGTGTGTCTCGCTCCGCACGACACACCCTACAGCTTGCCGCGCAGGAATTCGACCGCTGCGGCCAGAGCTTGCGGGAGTTGGCTCGCGTCTTTGCCGCCGGCTTGCGCCATGTCGGGTCGGCCGCCACCTCCGCCGCCGACGTGTTGGGCCGCGGCTTTCACCCATTCCACGGCGTTCAAGCCACGTTCGACCAGCTCCTTGCTCAGCGAGGCGATCAGGGTCACGCGCCCTTCGGTCACGGAGGCCAGGCACACGGCGAGCGGCGAGGTCTTGCGGCGGAGCTGATCGATCAGGCCGCGAAGCGCTTCGACGTCCATGCCGTCGGCCTGGTGGGTGACGACTTTGACTCCCTTCACGTCCACGGCCGATTCGATCAACGATTCGGCCGAACTGCCGGCGGACTGGGTCGCCTTTTTCGTCAGGTCGCGCTTGAGTTGCTTCACCTCGTCGGCGAGTGCGGCGACGCGCTTCGGCAAGTCGTCGGGACGCGCCTTCAGCAGCCCGGCCAGTTCGTGCAGGATCGTTTCGTCCTGCCGAATCTTCTCGAGCGCCTTTTTTCCAGTCAGTGCCGTGACACGTCGCGTGCCGGCGGCGACCGATTCTTCCCCCACGATCTTGCACAGACCGACCTGCCCGGTGTTCGACAAATGCGTGCCGCCGCACAGTTCGCGGCTGAAATCCCCCATGCTGACGACGCGCACGCTGTCGCCGTACTTTTCGCCGAAAAGCGCGGTCGCCCCGGACTTGCGAGCCGCCTCCAAGTCCATGACCTGCGTGTTCACGGCCACACCGCGCGACACCTTCTCGTTGATGTCGTCTTCGATGCGCTGTAGTTCCTCGCGCGCGATCGCCTTCGGCTGGGTGAAATCGAACCGCAGCCAATCGGCATCCACCTTCGATCCGCGTTGCGTGGCGTGGCTGCCGAGCGTCTTCTGCAGCGCGTGGTGCAGCAGGTGCGTCGCGGAGTGTGCACGACGGATGCCCGCCCGCCGCTCGTCATCGACCTGCGCGGTGATCTTGTCTCCAATCTGCAGTTTGCCGAACTTGAGATGCCCTTTGTGAACAACAAAGCCGCCGTGCTTTTGTGTGTCTTGCACGGTGAATTCGCACCACGGGTTGACGAGCTTGCCGGTGTCGCCAACCTGCCCGCCCGCCTCACCGTAAAACGGCGTGCGATCGAGGACCACTTCGACCGGCTTTTCGTGCCCAACCTCGGTCATCGAATCGACCAGATGCCCTTCCGCGATGATGCCGATCACTTCTCCCTCGTCGCGCGTGGTGTCGTATCCGAGGAACCGGCTGCCGTCGGAAAAACTCTCGCGGAGCGCATCGAGCGGGCCGGCTTTCATCACCGACGCCTCGAAGGCGTCTTTGCCCGACTTCTGCCGGTGCTCGTCCATCAGCTTCTCGTACTGCCCGCGATCAACGCGCAAGTTGTTTTTCGCGGCGAGGGCTTCCGTGATCTCGATCAGGAAGCCGTCCGTCTGGTGCAGGTCGAACGCGGCGTCGCCGGGGATCACGTCGTTCCCGCGATCACGCGCCAGCTCGATGAAGTTTTCGAGCTTGCGAAGTCCCTTCTCGACAGTGCGCAGGAACTGTTCCTCTTCCTGCTTGACGACCATCGCGACTCGGCCAGCGGTCTCGGTCAGTTCGGGATACGGCTTGCGCATGACGGCCGCTACGGCGGGAACGAGCGTGTGCAGGAACGGCTCTTGTTTGCCGAGCAGGAATGCTTCGAGGACGGCTCGCCGCAGCAGTTGCCGCACGATGTAGCTTTGCTTTTCCGGACCGGGGACGACGTTCTCGTGAATGCAAAACGTGACGGCTCGCAGATGGTCGGCGATGCGCCGCAACGGGCGACCCTGCGGCCCGTCGAACTCGTATCGCACGCCGACCGCGTTCCCCGCCTGCTCGCACAGCGGTCGCAGGATATCGATCTCGAAATTGCTCTCGTGCCCCTGAAGCACAGCCGCGGTCCGCTCCAGCCCCATGCCGGTGTCGATGTTTTTCTTCGGCAGCGGTTTCAGATTGTCCGGCGGCGGGCCGACGCGATTGAACTGCGTGAACACGAGGTTCCAGATTTCGACCGACTTCGAGCTGCCCGGCGGATGGTAGTAGATTTCGCTGCACGGCCCGCACACGCCGTCCGGCCCTTGGCTCGGAGCCGACGCCGGCCAGAAGTTCTCCCCTTCCCCTTCGCGCCTGATTTTTCCCGCCGGCACCTTGATCTCGTCGCGCCACAAGTTGTACGCCTCGTCGTCGTCGAGGTACACGGTCACGCTCAGCCGGTCCGCGGCCAGGCCGAGCCATTTCTTTTCGGTCAGGAACTCCCACGCCCAGTGAATGGCTTCCTTTTTGAAGTAGTCTCCAAACGAGAAGTTGCCCAGCATCTCGAAAAAAGTGTGGTGGTACGCCGTGTTGCCGACGTTCTCGATGTCGCCCGTGCGCAGGCACTTTTGGCAAGTCGTCGCCCGCTTGAAGTTCGGATCACCCAGCCCGAGAAACTCCTGCTTGAACTGGTTCATCCCGGCCGGCGTGAATAGCACAGTCGGGTCACCCTTTGGCACGAGCACGTCGCTCGGTTTTCGGAGGCAACCCTTGGATTCGAAAAATGCGAGATACGCTTCGCGGAGATCGTCGGTTTTCATGGAAAGCGGTCAGGTCATCGAAATGTGGTCAGCGGCCCTCAACTGCCGGTGACGGAGCGTATCAGAATCGGAGAGGCAGGCAAGGGAAGCGTTTTGAGCGCGGCCGAGGCAAATCGTTCGCGGTTGCCGCGATGATCCGGCGACGTCACGCCGCCGTTGTGTGGAGGCACCGCGATCGGGGATTTGGTATAACCGTCGACGCCGTTGGTTCCGGCGTGGCGAGTCTCGGTCCGCCGGTCCCGCTGTGGAGGTGCCACGTGTCCTCGGACATTTTTCTCTCCGAATCGCTGCCTCCCGCCGATGAAATCCCCTCGGGCTATCGATCCGTGGACGCCATGCGGCAGCACGCACTGTGGGTGGGTGCATCGGCCGGGATCGTGGTGCTGCTGCAGATGATCCTGCCTTCCATCGTCAGCCTGGCAATGATGCCCAACCTGATGTTCGGCGGCTTCAATCTTGAGATTCCGCGGATGGATCGCGGCGTGTCATGGCGCGGTCGCTTCTGGTTTCCCGTCGAAACCATGCAGACGGGCGGCCTGCAGACTTCGTTCGTGAGAAGTTTCGACCTGAACGCAAAGGACACTGCGGCAACGGAGTCGAAGGTCGTCGTCTCGATGTCGATGCCGTGGCTGCTGGCCGCGCGCGATCGGCTGTGGTTCGTCGCCCCCGGCGAAGTGGGATTCATGGAACCGGGGCAGGAGCACGTGTTCGTGGTGAAGCCGCGCAAGGCCCTGGCGTTCGCGTGCCCGCCGTTTTTTGTGTGGGACCAGCCGGCTGTCATCGAAGAATCGCCAGCCGGTTACCGGCTGTTGATGTTCAACAACGGCGAGTGGTCCGACCGCGGCGACGTTTCGGCGTGGGTCGGGCAGACTGGAACATTTGCCACGCCGCCAACCGCCGCAGCGACTCCGAATTCACCGCGTGGCCGAAATTCACGACGAGGCGGCGGGACTGCCGGAGCCGTCGGAACAAGCGACTCGCTCAGAGTGCTCACCTTTCATGACCGGACGCTGCTGTTTCGGCGGATGGGGTCTGTGATCTACGTTCGTGAAGCACCGTCGCTGGTCGACCTGGTCGACGTGTCTCCGCAGGATGCCGAATGGGCCAGCGTCCACGAAGTGACCGAAGAATGGACCGTGATCGCCGTCGGCGAAAAGCCGGTCGTGGTGACATCATCCACGCCTGCACCGCAGTCGCTGTTGATGGGCATCGAGCGGAAAGACGGCTCGTGGCAGGAGGCGTGGCGGCTGCCGACCGCGTTCGCCAGCGAAGTCGGGGCGTGGGCCGACGGGGATCGGCTGTTTGTGGCGTGGATCTCGCTGCCCGGTCAGTACACGATCAGTGAACTTCAAGACGGACGCGTCGTGCGCTCGCATCGCGGAGGATCCTTCCCGATGTTTTCGCCGGAGATGATTTTTTCGATGTGGGGGCTGCCCGTGATCAGCATCCTCGTGCTGATGGCGGTCGAATTGTGGATCATCTCGTGGAGCATGACGCAGTTCCGCGTGACCGAGTACCGAATCGGAGACGCGTCGGCGCGTTACGCGTCGCCGTGGCGGCGCGGCATCGCCCGGGCGATCGACAGCTCAATCGGGAGCATCCCAATCTACGCCGGCATCGCACACTTCTGGCTGCACTTCGACCTCGACGCCATCATCACCAACCCGATGCAACTTGTCACCGGTCTCCTCGGCTGGCTCCTGATCTCATCGGCCGTCTGGCTGCTCACGTTTTTCGCGTTCAGTATCACGCAGGGTCTGTGGGGTTGGACGCCCGGGAAATGGCTGCTCGGAATCCGCGTGGTCAATCTCGACCTGAAACCGTGCGGCGTCGGTTGGTCACTCCTGCGCAACCTGCTGTACGTTGTCGATCAGTTTTTCAGTTGTCTCGTCGGACTCCTGCTGATCGCCTTCACCGACAAGTGGCAGCGGCTGGGTGACATGGTTTCGAAGACGATCGTGGTCCGCGCACCAGTGCCGGACACTCCACAACCGTCACCCATCGAAGCCTGAATCGCCAGCGAAGGACATGATGGGGGAGATTTCTTCGCTTGCGCATCAGGCTTCAATGTGAGGCACGAGAGAACGCCCGCCCGCGGTCAACGCGGAAGTTGCCGCGTGACGCGGGTGTCGCCGACGATCATGTCGAGCGTGACGGGACCGGGCAGCGACTTGACGATGTCATGGAATTCCTGCGGCGTGCGCACGGGTGTGCCGTTGACCTGGACAATGAAGCTGCCGGGTTGCAGGTTGGAATTTGCGGCGGGCGTGTCGGGATCGACTTCGGTGATCAAGACAGCGGGCTGCGGCTGTCGTCTCGGATCGGAAAACCGGTAGCGGGCTGTGGGATAATCCACGACAAGGCCCCTCCACGCCGGATACCGCCGCTGCGTGGCGATAACCTGTTCGTGATCGGGCACGGGCCACTTGCCGAGAACCACCGGAAGCGTCACCTCGCGCCGCTCGTCCGGTCGCCAAACGCGGAGTCGCGCCGTGTCGCCCGGAGCCAGCTTGCCGACTTCTCGCAGCAGGTCGGGCACCGACAGGATCGGGCGATCGTTGACGGCGAGGATCAGGTCGCCGCTGCGCACTTTGCCGTGGCTGGCCGGCGAGTTTTGATGCGCATCGGCGACGAACGCGGCTCCGGGTTGATTGATCTGGTCGGTTCTGATCCCATTCCTGGCCGCCATTTCCAGTTCGGCCGGCGAAATGCCGAGGAACCCGTATTCGACTTCGAGACCTTTCTTCAGCGTATCGATCACGCGCCGCAACCAGTCATCGACCGGCACGGCGAACCCGACCGTCTTTTCGTAACCGGCGAGTGCGGCCAGCGACGTGGTGACGCCCACCAGTTCGCCTCGCAGGTTGATGACGGCTCCGCCACTCGTTCCGAGATTCAGCCGGGCGTCGATCTGCAGCAGTGTGTTGAAATGGAACGGGTCCTCGCCGCTGCGGCGTCCTTCGAGAGCCGCCCGCCGCGACACGTTGGCGACGATCCCCCAACTCGCGCTCGCAGACCCGTCGCCGGCGAGCGTGTACGGGTTGCCCAGCGCCACCACCAGTTGACCCTTCTTCAACTTCGATCCATCTCCCAATTTGATCGGTTTCAGGTTGTCGGCGGCGATCTTGATGACTGCCAGATCGCTGCGCGGATCGGCCGCACGGATGGTCGCGAAGAACTCGCGACGATCTGCGAGATGGACTTGCAGAACGAACTCGCTCTCGCCTCCGCGTCCTTCGACCGGGCCGCCGGAGACCACGTGCAGATTGGTCAGGATCAACCCGTCCTCCCCAACGACAATGCCGGCGCCCCAGTCGGCGCTCAGCAGGTCGGGTTGCTCGGTCGTCGGTTCCGGAATCTCGACAGGCCGGAACCGATCGAACGCTCTCGCCTGCTGCCGCGGCATGCCGGGCCGTGCCCGTTTGCGTGAGATCGCCACGACCGATGGCTCCGACTGTTCGATCGCCTTGACGAAAGCGTCTTCGATAGCCGCGACCGCGGCAAGGCCACTCGGCTCTTGCGCCGTGGCGAATGTCGCCAGCATCGCAATCGCCAAAGCGGTAGGCAGCCGCATCAGCGAAGCACGACCGACGAAAGGCAAAGGGCAAAAGGAAAAAGGCAGATGGCAAATGGACTCAAGGCGACGGTGCCAGTTGCCCTTTGCCATCCTCCATTTTCTCTTTGCCATTGTTGCGCTCCCGAGCGGCAACTGCGAACGAAACCGGGCGCCACCCGGCCTGGCGGTCAGGCTTCCGCTTTCGGCCCGCCCCATTCTTCCGGGTTGAAGCCGCGTTTGAGCAGAATCTTGTCAATCAGTTCGCGAACCAGCTTGGGGTTCTCGCGCAGGAATTGGCGGGCTTTGTCGCGTCCCTGCCCCAGCTTCACGTCACCGTAGGCCAGCCACGTGCCGCTGCGGTCGATCAAGCGGTCTTCGACGCCGAGGTCGATCACGTCTCCTTCGATACTGATGCCGCTGACGCCGAGCATGTCGAATTCGGCTTGACGGAACGGCGGGGCGACTTTGTTCTTGACGACCTTGGCTCGCATCCGCATGCCGATCGCGACGTCGCCTTCCTTCAACGTCTCGATGCGACGCACATCGACGCGCACGGACGAATAGAATTTGAGTGCCCTCCCGCCGGGAGTCGTTTCCGGGCTTCCAAACATCACGCCGATCTTTTCGCGAATCTGATTGATGAAGATCACGCACGTCTTGGCCTTGGAGATGGCACCGGTGAGCTTGCGCATGGCCTGGCTCATCATGCGGGCCTGCAAACCAACATGCGAATCGCCGATGTCACCGTCCAGTTCGGCTTTCGGCACGAGGGCCGCGACCGAATCGATGACGATCGCGTCCACCGAATTCGACTTGATCAGCATCTCGGCGATTTGCAGAGCTTCTTCGCCGTAGCTCGGCTGGCTGACGAGGAGCGATTCGAGGTCCACGCCGAGGCGTTTCGCCCACGCGGGGTCGAGCGCGTGTTCCGCGTCGATGAACGCCGCGATGCCTCCGGCGCGTTGCGCGTTCGCCAAGCAGTGCAGGGCCAGGGTCGTCTTGCCACTGGATTCGGGGCCGAACAATTCGACGACGCGTCCGCGCGGAAATCCTTTGCCGCCGAGAGCCAGATCGAGCGACAACGCGCCTGTGGGAATGCCCTCGATCGCGGAGATCGCGCCATCCGTCAGCCGCATGATCGCGCCCTTGCCGAACGATTTCTCGATCTGGCCGAGGGCGTTGTCGAGCAGCCTCGTGTCGCCGTTGTCCTCGGATTTGGCGGGCTTGGCCGGCTTGGTTTTGACGTTCATCCGCATCTCCTTTGCGCGACATCAGACATGGGTTTGGATGCCGGGCACTGTAGCAATCTTTCCCGGTACGACAAGCATCTGCGACAGGATGGCAAGAGGCCGTGGCACCGGCGTCCCGCCGGTGCGTCATCAAATGCCCAAACACAAGCGGGACGCCGGTGCCACAGTCCAAAGAATCGTAGGGTGGGACAAGCGGAGCGCCGGGTCACCATCTTTCTTGTGAAATGGTGGACCGGCGCTCGCTTCGCGAGCTAGTCCCACCCTACCGCTGGTCTTGTTCCAGCAGCAGGCACAGGTACGAGCGGCGCTCCGGGTTGGACAGGCCGAGGGTGCGGGCGAAGCGGAGGATCGAATCGCGAGCCGCATCGCGCGTGGCTTCGTCGGCGAGGGTTTCGATTTCGACGAAGAAGCCGAGGCCGGCGACATCGTCCAGCGTCGCTTCGAGGTCGCGGCCATCGATCGCGATGTGAAACGGCACGCGAGTCTTGCGCACTTCTCGCACCGGGCTGAAGCCCAACAACACGAGCATTTCGCGAAGGCCCTCGAACGAACTTTCGCCGTCCGGCAACGTCAACTCCAACTCGCGCCGCATTTTGGTCTGCGTGTCGATCACCGGCCCCTTGTACGTGACCAGGTTTCGCTCGCCGATGCGCCGCAGGCGGAAAGCCTCGTCGGTCTGCGCGAAGTCTCGCGCGGGGTGACCGAAGTACAGGTCTCGTTGCTCGACGGGCGATCCGGCTTCGGCTCCGCACGCGACCAAGCGCGACAAGACCTCGTCGACCGGAATGTTGTCGGCCAGCGGAAATTTCAGTTCGACTTCGTAGGTCATGTCGAGGCGACTTGAAAATCGTGAGCGATCGCGGCCAGTTGTTCCCAGGTGTACAGCCCGGTCGCGTGGCCGTCCGACCAGTCGATCTTCAAGGCATAGTTTCCCGAGAAACTCATCTCCGTCGGCCGGACGTCGGTGGGGATTCTGGCGGGGTCGATCAATCGCTTCCCGCTCCACTCCTCGATGCACGACGCGCACGGGCATTCGCAGCGCAGTACCTTGAACGGCACGCGAGACGTCGTGCCGACCGCACCTCCCCATTGCAATTCCAGAACACCCGTGTCTCGCAGGGCGCGGATGGATGTCGGCGGCTGAGCCATCGGTCACCTCAATTCGTATCAGCGGCCAGATTCTATCGCCCGGCAACCAGGATCGCACGCGGCGCGGCAATCCCGGCTGCAGCGATCCGATCATCGCGTAGTCCATCCCCGTGACTTCGATCAGGTGATTGACCACTTCGACGAAAAAATCCTGCCCGGTCTTCAACGAGAGTTCCTCGGCGCACCACCGCAACAGCAGTTCCCGCTGGTGCTGCTCGGTGACATCCCGCGCGAACACAGTGGCCCCTGTGACGTTGCTCCCAATGCGAATGGGAGCAACCGAGAGCATCCAGTGCAGCGACTGATCGCGCACATTGACTTGATGCGGCACGTCGAAGGTCTCGCCCTTCAGCGCCCGTCCGAACACCCACCGCCAGAAACGATGGCTGGCGAAGTCGAGCTCGGGGTCGTACAGGTCGTCCAGGGGCATCCCCTGCACGGGACGAGGCAGCCCGCAGCGCGAGCAAAAATCGGAGTAGGCCGAGTTGTAAGCCAAAAGCGAGCACTGATTGTCCACGGCCCAGACGCAATCCGATGTGTTTTCCAGAACGGCCGACAGTCGCGATTCCCACTCGCGCCGCACCGCCTCGGATCGATCACGCTCGACGGCGATCTGGGCCAGATCACGGGCGCGCTCCAGCAACCGTTCCTCGTGAGCCGTCGGTCCACGCGGTTCGATGCCGTACAGGCCAATCGAACCAACGACCAATCCGTTCGACATGAACAGCGGCAGCGACCAACTGGACCGGATCCCGCGCATGAGAAACTCGCCGCCGACCAATGCCCAGCGGGAATCGGCGGCAATGTCGGTGACAAAGACCCTGGCTCGCTCGTACACCGCGGCGGCACAGGAGCCGTTCTGTGAACCCACGGGCAATCCATCCAGCACGCTCCGCAGTGTCGGGTCGATCCCAAACACCGCGCCGACCCGAAGCACGTCCGCCAGGGGGTCCAGCAGCAGCACCGCACATGGCCGGTTCCCGGCCAGGCCGCCGATCGACCGCGTCAGCAGCTCCAGCACCTCCCCCAAGGGCGAACCCCTGGCGATGGCTTCCAGAATCTGCTGACTCGCGACCAGCAATCGCTCTCCACGCACCTGCTGTGTCACGTCGGCGGAGACGCCGCAAACTCCCACGACTTCGCCGGCGAGATTTCGCAGTGGCGACAGCTGGACGCTGCAGACAATTCCCTTCCGGTCGTACAGGTAGGTGACCGTTTCGCCACGCAGCGCCCGCCGATGCATCGCGATGGGGAGAAACGCCTCGTCGCGAGTCTGCAGGTAGTCGAACAGCGACTTCCCCACAAGTTTGTCCTGCTGCAGATTCAGATCGCGCAGGTCCGCACCTCGGGACGCCGTGATTTTCAAATCGCGATCGACCGTCCACACCGCCGCGTTCGCACGCTCGGCGAGCGACTGCCACGACAGTTCGGCAGGCGGCAAATCGGGGAGCCCGCGACCGTCCATGTGAAGTCCCGGAGATGAGCCGCACACGGTGCGACGTGTCCGCCGACCGGTTTCGCCATCGCAAACCGCGTGGGGCGACGCCGAGCGGAGGCCGTTACGTGTTGGCTCGGTTGTCCAGCCATTTCCAACCAACGACTGGCGGCGAATGTCTCACATTGCCGCCCTTCGGTCAATCGAATCGATGGAAAGGTTTCGCTCGCTGCCTCTGCCGGCAGCGTGGATCGCGACGCCATGGCAGTCTCGGCGGCCTGCTACTCCGCGACCAGCCGAGTTTCATTTTCCTTTGGGAAATCGGCGGGGACGGGCAGAGTCACTTTGCCCGTGGCCGCCCACTCGGCACCGCGATTCATGATCGTGATGAACCCGACACAGCGAATCGCGCGCGTGTCGTTACCGCCGACGTGCCCCATCACTGTGGTGAAGACTCGCCCCTTGCCGTGGGGAATCCACCAGACCATCGGTTCGTTCGCGCCGGTGCCACCTTTTTCTTTCGCGGAGTACGCGTAAGCGAGCACGTTCATGTCAGCCGCAGGGCCGCGTTGGCCGTGGTACAGTTCATCGTTCGCGTGGAGCCATTTTGCAGGCAGGCCCTTCATCACCGGGTGCTGCGCGTCAAGCGTCTCGACCACGAATTCGTGCTGCGGTCCGTGTCCCGCGCCGGGGCCTTCCCCTTTCGCCGTCCGAACGACCTTGCGCTCCTCGTTCACCGTCAACCGGTCGCCGAATCCCGGTCCACGCCAGCCCAGGCCGATCATCTTGTTCCACTCCGGCCACCCCTCGAAGGCATTGTTGGCCGCGTGAATGATGACCAGCCCGCCGCCGCCAGCAACGAATCTCTCAAGCGCTGCCTCAACTTCGCCCGGCCAGCGTTGTCCGTTGTAGTTGGAAAGTACGACGTCGAACTTGCCGAAGTCGGGACGAAACGCATTCCACGCTTCAGCGGGAGCCTTGTTGTCCGGGGTCGTGGCGACATCGACCACAAACCGCCCGGATTTTTCCAATTCGCGATTCATCGGCGGTGTCATTGCCTTCCAGTTGTGATTGTTTTGCCCGTCGATGATGAGCAGTTTCAGCGGTTCGGCCGCCGTCGCCGGCTGACCTCCGCCGAAAACGACCCCGAGACAACAACACAGCAGGCTGGCGAGCAGGCGGGGCATGGCAACTCCTTCGTGGATGCTTCGGGTTGGATTGGGAATGACCGCGTAACCGGTGCTCCATTCAGCCGAGAGAGTACTCGGATCGCGCGGAAGTTCAATCGAATTGACCCAACCGGACGCGAGAACCCGCGTCAATCAGCTGTCGATCGCCGTTGGAAACGCCTCCACGCCAGCAACCCGGCGGCGACGACGACGCCATCGACCAGACACGTGCCCCACAATGTCAGCGGGTGCGGCTGCTCCAGAAGTACGCCACCCAGCACTGGTCCAATGGCCGCGGCCAAGGTCCAGTGAAGTGAGAACACGCCTTGATAGGTGCCTCGCAGGTGAGTCGGAGCCATGTTGGCGACGATCGTGGCGCCGGTCGGTGCCGCCATGATTTCGCCAATCGTCCAGATCGCCACCGCGACGCCGTGTGCGAACACCGACGTTGACAGTCCGTGCGCAAAGAAGCCCACGCCCGTGACGAGCGAAGCCGCCGCCAACACAAAAATCAGATCGAGTCTGCCGAGCCAACGTGTGAGCCCCGGTTGCAGCAGCACGATCAGCACGCCGTTCACAGACAGGATCGCACCGTAGGTCGCTTCACTGTGCCCTTGCCGCGAAAACTGCGCGGCGAGTGCCACGAAGGACTGCACAGGCACCAATGTCGACAGGAACATCAACGCCACCAGCCAGACGAACCCGCGGTCGGCGAGCACCTCCCGCAAGCCGGTGAACGCGCTTGCCGGCCGACGCGCCGCGCTCGGCCGCGTTTCGGGTAGGCGCACCGCGACGATGGCGGCAAAGCCCATCATCGTCAAAGCGTCGGCGAGGAACAAAGCAAAGTAACTGCGACGGGCCACCAGTCCAGCCAGGACCGGTGCGACTGAGAATCCGAGATTGATCGCCCAGTACAGGTATCCGAACGCGCGGATGCGATCCGCTTCGGGGACGACGTCCGAAATGAACGCCGACACGGCCGGGCGGAAGAGCTGTCCGACGAACCCCACGCTCAGCGACAGGATCGCGATTGCCGCCAGCGACTCCGCGGCCCCCAGAGCCCACAGCAGCGCGGCTGCGCCAAACAACGAGATCAGCATCGTCGCCCGCCGCCCCACGCGGTCCGCGACCACTCCGCCGACAACCGATGCCACCGCCTGACCCGCTCCCCACAGAGACAAGATCAACCCCGCCTCCGCCACCGACAATCCGCGCTCGCGTGTGAGATAAAACGTGAGCAGCGGATGGACGAAACAGCCCAGCCGATCGATCAGCGTCCCCACCCACACCACCCAGTACACGGGCGGCAGGCTGTCATAGACCGAGGCGAGTTGTCGGCGGGCAGCGGCGAGCATGATGGGGGTAAGAATCAGGTTCTCCCTCTCCCCAAAGGGGCGAGGGGAGGTCATCAGGGAGAATCCGGACATCCGCGCGGACGTGAAGGTTCGCACGGAGTTCGCTCGCTCACTGACTCTTGCCGCTCAGCACACCGTTCACGGCCAGCCATTCCTCGAACCGTTTGGGCCAGGTCACCGCTGGATGCGACGACGGCCGCAATCCGAAACCGTGCCCACCGGCCGAATAGATGTGCAGTTCGGACGCCACGCCTGCCTTCTTCAGCGCGAGAAACAACTGTACGCTGGCTTCGCATTTCACCGGGTCGTTGAACGCATGCGCGAAGAACATCGGCGGCGTCTGCTTGGTGATCTGATACTCCGGCTTCAGTTCGCCTTTTTCATCGACGATGCCGCCGGGATAAATCAGGACCGCGAAATCCGGCCGACATGACACGTTGTCGAAGCTGTCGGCCGCGTCGTACAGCCGCTCCGCGTGCTTTGCCGACGCCACCGCCACCGTTTCGCCGCCGGCGGAAAAACCGAGCAAGCCGATCCGGGCGGGATCGAGGTTCCATTCGGAGGCCCGGGCGCGCACGAGGCTGATCGCCCGCTGAGCGTCCTGCGCCGGTGCTTGCCATCGCGGCTGGCGATCGGCCGTGGGGACGCGATACTTCAAGACGAACGCGGTGACTCCGATCGAGTTCGCCCACGCCGCGACTTCGGTTCCTTCCTTGTCCCAGGCCAGAATGCGATAGCCACCGCCGGGGCAGATCACGATCGCCGCGCCGTTCCGGTTCTCCTTCGGAGCCGGAAACACGTGCAATGTCGGTCGGCTGACGTTCGTGATCCGTGTGGTCGGCGGATTTTCACCCTCCTTCGGCGGCTGCGTTTCTTCCGCCTCGAATTCTTTCGTCTCACCCGGTGCCTTCGCCTGCCAGACTTTGATCACGCTAGCCGGTTCCGCGGCGACGACCCACGCGGGGACAAACGTCACGAGCAGCAAGATCACGGCGAGGCATTTCATCGCAGGTTTCCTTTCAGTTTCTTAGAAGACAGGAATTCCGAAGTCTCGCAGACCTCGGAGTCCCTTGGATCGTTGCATAGGACCGTCACCGCTGTCGCCCCACAAACTCCTCCCACAGCGCGTCGAGGTTCTTGGTCGTCACGTCTTCGAAGATCGCGTCGGAATAGCTGCCTTGACGCAAGGCGGCGTCGAGTTTGCGGACAAGGCGTTTGTCGTATTTCCACGACACCCACGCGAGGAACGCGGCCGACGTGCGGTAGCTGTCGCGATAGTTGGATTTCTGTGGGTCGATGCGCGGGCGAGGGACTTCGGGTTCGTACTTCCACAGGCGGATGTAGTCGGCGATCCCTTCGACCAGCCAGCCCGGTTTGTTCGGGCTGTCCGGATACGCCTGAATGACGTGGACCAGTTCGTGGATGACCATGCCGAAATCGTCGGGATGTTTCCGAACCCAGTCGGCACTCACGGCGATCGTGTTTCGCGACGTCGCCCCCGGCACGCGCAGTTCGCGCTTGAACACCAGTTTGATTTCCTTCGGCGGCGTCCATTCGTCCGTGGCGAGGAACTGGCACAGGATCGGGTACCACTGCTCGCACAGTTTTTTGGCGTCGTCCGCCCAGCTTTGGACATCGGGCATGTCGCCGACATCCGAAACATCGACCACGATGGCCGGAGCCTCCGCCGACTTCGGCGTCGCGAGCGGATAAAGGAATCGGCCCGTCGTTTCGTCGGCCATTGCGAACATTTCCGATCCGAGCCGCAGAGCAACAACAGCGTCGAGACGATGCGGCGTGTCGGATGCCAGGTTGATCGAGTCATGGTGGGGCCTTTCGTTCACGAGAAGAAGTCAATTGTATGTACCCCGAAGGGGTAGGGACATCATCGGTTCGGATTGGACATCATCGGTTCAACGCCTCGTGGTCTGTGGTGTCGACGAACGGAGGTTCGATCAAAAACGAAAGTTGAGCCCGCCGCGGTGGGTCTCCGTCCGGGCGCTGGATGCGGCGGTAGGTGCCATCCGGCAGCATCTCACGGGCCTTCACGTTGTCCTCGAACTGCAGCGGGATGATCCGGGAGAGGAATCGCCGTTTGATGGAAGCCTCCAGCACGGGAAACATCACCTCAACGCGACGACGGAAGTTGCGCGGCATCCAGTCGGCGCTGGAGAGGAACAAATCGGGATCCTCACCCGCGCCGAACAGGTACAGCCGGCTGTGTTCGAGGAACCGGTCGAGAATGCTCGTTACGCGAATGTTGTCGGAGATGCCGGCGATTCCCGGTCGCAGCGAGGAGCTCCCGCGGATCTGCAGGTCAATCGACACCCCCGCTTGCGACGCAAGGTACAGCGCCGTGATCACCTCCGGGTCCACCAGCGCGTTCAGCTTGGCGACGATGCGCCCGCCGATCCCGCTCTGCGCGTTCTCCGTTTCCCGCCGGATCAACTCCAGAATCCGGCGCTGAAAATCGGTGGGCGAGATCGTGAACCGATGCCAATCGTGGCCGCGAGCGTATCCCGTCAGGTAATTGAACAGCGCCGTCGCATCCTCGCCGAACCTGCGCCGTGACGTGAACAAACCGAAGTCGGTGTAAACCTTCGCCGTGGCCGCGTTGTAATTCCCCGTGCCGAGATGCACGTACCGCCGCAGCTTGTCCCCCTCGCGACGCACGACCAGCGTGAGCTTGCAGTGCGTCTTCAGGTTCACAAAGCCATACACCACGTGGACGCCGGCCCGTTCGAGCTGCCGGGCCCACGTCACGTTCGACAACTCGTCGAATCGTGCCAGCAGTTCGACCACCGCCGTGACGTTTTTTCCGTTCTCCGCCGCGGTGATCAGTGCCCGGATCACCGGGCTCTCGTTCCCAGTTCGATACAGCGTCTGCTTGATGGCCAGCACGTCCGGATCTTCCGCCGCCTGCTGCAGGAACTCGATGACGCAGTTAAACGACTCGTACGGATGATGTATGATCACATCCCGCTTGCGAATCGTGCGGAAGAAATCGGCTCCCTCTTCGAACCCGATCGGCCGCCGCGGGATGAACGGTTCGTCCCGCAAGTGCGAAAACTTGTCGAGCCCGTGCCATTCCATCAGCGAAGTCAGGTCGAGCGGGCCGGGGATGTGGTAAATCTCCTGCGGCTGAAGCTGCATCGGGCGCCGCAAATGTTCGAGCAGTTTTTCATCGGTGCCCGCGGCAATTTCCAGCCGGACCACGTCCCGGTGCCGAAGTTGCTTGAGTCCTTCCTCGACGGCCTGCGACAAATCGGTCAGCACCTGATCGCCGTCAATGTCCAAGTCCGAATCGCGCGTGATCCGCATCGTCGTCCAGCACACGACCTCCGACCCGCCAAACAACTGTCCCAATCGGGCTCCGACAAACTGGTCGAGCAGCACGTAGTGGTAGACGTCAGGGTTGCCCGGCAACCGGATCAGTCGCGGCAGCACGGAGGGAATCTGCACTACGGCCAGCAGTTTTTTCGGGCCGCCTGGCCGCAGTCCCTTCTGCTCGATGAGCGCCGCCACGTACAACCCCCGGCTTCGCAGGTGCGGCGTTGGATGACTGGGGTCGATCGCCATCGGCGTCAGCACCGGGTACACCGTCTGCCTGAAAAACTCGTCCATGAATGTCCGCTGATCGCTTGTCAGGTCGCCCGACGCGATCAGTTTCAGCCCGTGCTCGGCCAGCCTCGGTTGAACCTGTACGCTCCAGCAGGCGTATTGCCGCTGAACCAATTCCACCGCCCGAGTATGAGCTTGGTTGAATTGTTCTTGGATGGTCAGCGTCTCGGGGAGTTGATCTTCAGGTTCGGCGTCACCTCGAAGCTGCGAGCGAATTCCAGACAGCCGCACCATCATGAATTCATCGAGGTTGCTGCTGAAGATGCTGAGAAACTTGAGCCGTTCCAACAGCGGATTCGTCTCGTCCTCAGCCTCTTCGAGCACGCGGCCGTTGAACTCCAGCCAACTGAGCTCCCGATTGACAAAGTGTTCCGGTCCGATCGGCAACGACTGCGGAGCCGTTGCCTCCGGCGTTCGCTCGGGAATTGGATCAACGTTCTCGGCTGGAGTGGCGACAGTGGTGGCGGTAGAACTCATGGCGAAACTCAAGGTTGAAAGACTTCCAAAGTCTCATCGCCTTCCGAAGTCTGGTCGTGACCAAACTCAGATGTGCATTCGTGGAGACAACTCTGACCACCGAGTATACTGGCCCGCGCGCACGATTCCAAAGTAGGCCGCGAAGGGGTCGGGAGTCTTTTCAGGTCGGCCGGTGGGTTTTCCGTTCAGTGTTTGACTGACGGGCCGACCCGAAAAGACTCCCGACCCCGTAATCACTCCAATCAATTGGGACGCCCCCGTGTCGGAGCCGCGTTGGGAATTCTGGATCGACGTCGGAGGCACGTTCACCGACTGCATCGGACGGTCGCCGGATGGCCGGCTCGTGCCGTTCAAAATCCTCAGCAGCGGCGTGACCAAAGGGTGTGTCGACGAACAGCTCACTCCGTCGCGCTTCGTCGATCCGGCACGGCGCGGCTATCCGGACAAGTTTTGGATTGGTTACGACCTGCGCTTGCTGGACGATTCCGGCCAGGTGTTGCTCAGCACACGCGTCACGGATTTTGATGCCCGCACCGGCCGGTTCACGACCGCCGCGCTGATGCCTCTCGGTCTGCCCGACGGCACGCGGTACGAATTGCAGTCGAGCGAAGAGGCCCCGGTCGTCGCGATCCGCTACCTGCTCGGCTTGCGTCTGGACCAGCCGATCCCGGATGTCGTCGTGCGTCTGGGCACAACTCGCGGCACGAACGCGCTGCTGACTCGACGCGGCGCAAAGGTCGGCTTCGTCACGACAAGAGGTTTCCGCGACATCCTGCTGATCGCCAACCAGGATCGCCCGCGCCTGTTCGATCTGGCGATCAAGAAGCCCGAGCCGATCCTCGCGCAGGTTGTCGAAATCGCCGAGCGAGTTGCTGCCGACGGCGCCGTCCTACGATCGCCCGACCTCGACACGGTGCGCCGCCAGCTTGCCGAACTCCGCTCGCTGGGCATCGAATCCGTCGCCATCTGCCTGCTACACGGCTTCGCGTTCCCCGATCACGAACAACTCGTGGAACGCCTCGCCCGCGAAGTCGGTTTCACCGAAGTCAGCACTTCCAGCCGGTTGGCCCCCCTCATCAAAATCGTCTCCCGGGGCGATACGACGGTGCTGGATGCGTACCTAAATCCCGTGCTGCGAGCGTACGTGGCGGCGCTGCGGCAGTCGCTGGAATCTTCGAGACGCGGAGACGCGGAGACGCGGGGACGCGGTGAGACTACGAGCGATCGTCCCGAACTCCCCGCGTCCCCGCGTCTCCGTGTCTCCGCGTCTGCTGCACTCGCGCCCGGGACGCTCAAGTTAATGACCTCCGCCGGTGGCCTCGTCGATGCCGACCGCTTCGTCGGCAAGGACAGCATCCTGTCCGGACCGGCCGGGGGCGTGATTGGGTTTTCGCGAGTCGCACAGCGAGCCGGATTCCCGAAGGCGATCGGGTTCGACATGGGAGGCACGAGCACGGACGTGTCGCGGTTTGATGGCCGGTACGAGATGGAATTCGAAACGAAGAAAGCCGGGGTGCGCGTCGTGGCTCCGATGCTGGCGATCGAAACGGTTGCAGCGGGCGGCGGGAGCATCTGCGCGTTCGACGGCGTCAAGCTGACGGTCGGCCCCGACAGCGCGGGGGCGAACCCGGGTCCGGCGTGCTACGGCCGCGGCGGGCCGCTCACGATCACCGACGTCAATTTGTTCCTCGGCAAGATTCCTCCCGAACGGTTCCCGTTCCCGCTGCAAAGCGAACCGGTCGAGGCGCACCTGCGGCGGCTGTGCGATGAGATCGCCCGATCGCCCACGGGCACAATGTTCGAACCGCACGAGTTGGCGGAGGGATTCGTCCGCGTCGCCAACGCGAACATGGTGCGACCGATCCGCAGCATTTCGGTGGCGAAAGGCTACGACCCTCGCGATTACGTGCTGGTCACGTTCGGCGGCGCGGGGGCTCAGCATGCGTGCGCGATCGCGCGGGAACTCGGCATGCGCCACGTCCTGTCGCACCCGCTCGCGGGTCTGCTGAGCGCGTACGGCATCGGGCTGGCTGACGTGAGACGGTTCGCGGAGCAAGCGGTGCTGCGACCGTTCTCGCCGGCTGCCGTCTCTGAAATCGAACCACTGTTCACCCGGCTCGAACAGCAGGCCCGCGACGCCGTGCTGGCCGACGGCGTCGCGGCGGCGAACATCGAACCGCCCCGGCGGTCGCTCGACCTGCGATACCTCGGCGTCGAAGCGACGATCAACGTGCCGCGGCCGGACGACGGCGATTTTTTGACGCGCTACGAGGAACTCCACCAGCAGCTTTACGGCTACCGGCACATCGGCCGCGGGATCGAAATCGTCAACGCCCGCGTGGAAGTTGTCGGCCGGATGCCCGAGCCGCCGGACGACGCCGCGCCGACGGTGCCGCGGCGCCCGCAGCCCGCGAACCGCACGCGCACGTGGTTCCACGGCCAGGAACACGACACCGCCGTGTTCCTTCGCGACGAACTGCATCCCGGCGACGAGATGGCAGGCCCCGCAATAGTCTGCGAGCCGAGTTCGACGGTCGTCGTCGATCCCGGTTGCACGGCGCGCGTGCTCGCACGGGGCGAGGTGTTGATTGAGGTGGACGGTGGACGGTGGATGGTGGACGGAAAGGGAGAGGGTTCCGTTTCGCCGCCAACCCAAATCGGCAATCGGCAATCGGCAATCGGCAATCCAAGTTCCGCTGACCCCATCCTGCTGGAGATTTTCAACAACCTGTTCGCATCCATCGCCGAGCAGATGGGGATCACGCTGCAGCGCACGGCGCTCTCCACAAACGTGAAGGAGCGACTCGATTTCAGTTGTGCGATCTTCACTCCGACAGGCGACCTCGTCGTGAACGCGCCACACATTCCCGTTCACCTGGGCGCGATGAGCGAGACGGTCAAGCGAATCATCGCCGACAATTCCGCCGGCTCAGACAATCACCGTCCACCGTCCACCGTCCACCATCCACCATCCGGCATCCGCCCCGGCGACGTCTTCATCACCAACGATCCGTATCGCGGCGGGTCGCATCTGCCGGACGTGACCGTGGTAACGCCGGTTCACGATCCGGCGACGGGCTGGCTTCTGTTCTTCACGGCCAGCCGGGCGCATCACGCGGAGATTGGCGGCATCGTCCCCGGAAGCATGCCGCCGTTTTCAAAATGCCTCGGCGATGAAGGGGTCTTGATCCGCAACTTCAAACTGGTGGACGCGGGCCGGTCTCGCGAAGACGACTTGCGGGCGCTGCTCGAATCAGGGCCGCATCCGTCACGGGCGGTGAAGGACAACCTGGCCGACATCGCCGCGCAGGTGGCCGCCAACAACAGCGGCGTGCGGCGACTGAACGAATTGGTGCAGCGCTACTCGCTGCCAGTCGTGCAGGCGTATATGCAGTTCATCCAACAGGCCGCCGAACACAAGATGCGTCGGGCGCTGAGCGCGATCCCCGATGGACGCTACTCGTTCACCGATCATCTGGACGACGGATCGCCGATCGCGGTGGCGATCACGATCGCGGGCGATGAAGCCACGGTCGATTTCACTGGAACGGGGCCGGTGTTGGCGGGGAATTTGAACGCGAACCGGGCGATCGTGACCGCGGCCGTGCTGTACGTTTTCCGGTGCCTGATCAACGAGGACATCCCGCTCAACAGCGGCGTGCTGGCTCCAGTGCGGATCGTGCTCCCCGAGTGCCTGCTGAACCCGCCCGAACATCCCGACCCGGAGAAGTGCGCGGCGATCGTGGGGGGCAACGTCGAGACATCGCAGCGCGTCGTCGATACGCTGCTGGGGGCGCTCGGCATCGCGGCCGCCAGCCAGGGGACGATGAACAACCTCACGTTTGGCGACGATTCGTTCGGGTACTACGAAACGATTTGCGGAGGCAGCGGGGCGACGCGCGAGGCCGACGGCGCGAACGCCGTTCACACGCACATGACGAACACGCGATTGACCGACCCCGAGGTTCTCGAACGGCGCTACCCGGTCCGTCTGTGGGAGTTTTCGATCCGCGGCGGATCCGGCGGGACCGGGGATCGCCGCGGCGGCGATGGCATCACGCGGCGGATCGAATTTCTTCGGCCGCTGCGGTTGTCGATTCTCTCGGAACGCCGCGGCCCGTATCCTCCGTTCGGCTTGCAGGGCGGCCAGCCCGGCGGGTTCGGTCGCAACTCGATTCACCGCGCAGGCGCGATCGACGCCGAAGACGTCGGCGGCAAAGTGCAGACTTCGGTGCAGGCGGGCGATGTCCTGACGATTGAGACTCCCGGCGGCGGGGGATTTGGTGGACGGTGAATAGTGGATCGTGAATGGTGGACAGTGGATCAGGCTCAATTCAAACTTCGGAGAGGATCAACATGGTGACGAAATCTACGAAAAAGTCGTCCGCAAGGGCAAAGAAACCTGGCTCTGCATTTCGATTGGAGTTCGCGACGAAGCTGGTGTCGGGCGGACCCGGCGGCGCATGGACGTGCGTGCGGCTGACACCGGAGCAGAGACGGGCGGTCGGGCAGCGAGGCAACGTCGCGGTCAAGGGGTCGATCAACGGGTTCGCGATCCGCGCAACACTTGCTCCTGTCGGCGATGGGACTCACCAGTTGGTCGTCAATCGGCAAATGCGCGATGGAGCGGAAGTGGAGATCGGCGACGAAGTTCATGTCGTGCTCGAACTGGACACCGCATCGCGCGAGGTGCAGGAGCCCGACGACTTTCAACGCGCGCTCCAGAAGAACGCCGCCGCACGCCGACGATTTGAGTCGCTGCCCCCATCGCACAGGCGAGCGTACGTCGAAGCGATCGACGAGGCGAAGAAGGCTGACACGTGGAAGCGCCGGATCGCTGGTGCCGTCTCGCAACTGGCGGCAGAGTTCGGATCGCGGTAGCTGTTATGCTGGCCGTCAACCGCTGTTGTCACCCACGATCAGCGCCGCAGGACCGCGCGATGCACCCCTCACCCCGCCCCTGTCTCCCCGAAGGGGAGAGGGGAGTGTGACTTCGCTTACCGGTCGATCTCGCCCATCACGATGTCGAGCGAACCGACGATCGCGGGGATGTCGGCGATCAGGCAACCGGCACACAGCGGGCCAGTCACCGAGAGATTGCAGAACGACGAACTTTTCGCGCGGGCGCGAAGTGGCTCGGATTTGTCGTTGCCGATGATGTAGAAACCCATCGCGCCGCGCGGGCACTCGGTCTCCAGGTAGGCTTCGGCACGAGGCAACTTCGTGGCCATTTTGAATGGGATACGAACGTCGCCAGCGGCGGACGGGTAGCGGTCCATGCCCTGCCGGACCAGTCGAATCGACTGCACGACTTCCATCATGCGCACGAAGAAGCGGGACCAGTTGTCGCCGAGGACCGCTTCGGGAGGTGCATCTTCGAACGGAGCCACCGGGATGTCGAATTCGTAGCCCTGATACATGCGCGTGTAGATCGGTTCGCCATCGCGCCGCAGGTCGTGATCGACGCCGCTGCCGCGAAGCACCGGGCCACTACACCCGTGATCGATCGCCATTTCGCGAGACAGAAAACCGATCGCAGCCGTGCGCTTGATGAAAATCTGGTTCGTGGTCAGCAACGTGTGATATTCGACGATCCGCGGTTCGAGCCAGTCGAGGAACATGCGGGTGGCGTCAATCCACGACAGCGTCAGATTCGGATTGCGCCCGGTGAGGCCGGCGAGGCCAGGGGGAATCTGTACGTTTTCCGGCAGGTCGTGCGTGACGCCTCCGGGTGTGATGTAACTGTACGTCAGCCGGGCGCCGCAGACTTCTTCGAACAGATCGAGAATGATTTCGCGTTCGCGGAAGGCGTACAAAAACGGGCTGAACGTGCCGAGATCGAGTCCGTACGTTCCCATCGCGACGAGGTGGCTGGCGATGCGGTTGAGTTCCGCGATGATCAGCCGCACGGTCATCGACTTTTCCGGCACCTGCATGCCGACCAGCTTTTCGACGGCGAGGGCCATGCCGAGGTTCATGTTCATCCCGGCGAGGTAATCCATGCGATCGGTATACGGCACCCACTGCGGAGGCGACAGGTTCTCGCCGATCTTTTCCGCGCAGCGGTGCAGGTAGCCGAAATGTGGCGTGACTTCGTGGACCACTTCGCCGTCGGTCCGGAGCAGCAACCGAAGCACACCGTGCGTGCTGGGATGTTGCGGGCCCATGTTGACCAGCATTTCATCGGTGCGAACATCAAATTCGACGATGCGAGGATCTTCGAGTTGCAGTGGCATGGGAGACTCAGTGATGCGTTATGAGTGCTGAGTGATGAGCGAGACCGAGCCGAATCACAGGAGGATCGCTATCGGCCTCGGATGCCGTGGTATTCGAGTGGGAATTCGTAGTCCTTCCGGAGCGCGTGGCCCACCCAGTCTTCAGTGCACAGGATGCGGCGGAGATTTGGGTGTCCGACGAAGTTGATGCCGACAAGGTCGAACGCTTCGCGCTCGTGCCAGTCCGCAATGGACCACACGCCAGAGACCGTCGGCACATCGGGGAGCGCCCCCGCTTTGCCGTCCTTCCAGCGCGGCAGCGTGACCTTGATCACCAGCGAATGGCGATGCTCGTAGCTGTACAGATGGTAGACAACTTCGACGTGCGGTTCGTGACCGAATTTGGCCGCCTTTTTCGGGTCGGGTTCGAGATAGTCCACGCCACAGAGATCGTTGAGCGCGTCGAATTTCAGCGACGGTTCGGTCTTGAGGTACTGAGACACCTCGGCGATGGCGTCTGGTGCGACTTCGATCCACGGGTCGAGCGCATCGAGCTTCGCCCCGGTGATCCTGCTGCCGAACTTCTCGATCAGTTTTTGATGAATGTCTGCGGCGGTCATGGAACCTCGCGAAGTAGGTCAGGCTTTCCAGCCTGACAGCGTCGAATGAATTGGATTGTCGTCGCGTGAAGTCGCCAGGCTGGAAAGCCTGGCCTACGCGGCGGGTTGGGGTTGATGTTCGGATCGCGGAGCGGCGGTTGCGGAGCGGGCAGCGATCGATCGTTTGGCCTGACCGGTCATCGCCCGTACCCAGTCGAGGTCTCCTCGCTTCCAGACGTACGCGAAGCCCACCATCAGCACGCCGAAAAACACCGCGATGTCCAACAAACCGTTCCAAGCCAGTGTCTGTGCGGTTTCGGCTGAGATCACGTTGGGGCTTCCGGCACCCAGACTTCCCGGCGGAATATTGAGAAGTTTCTCGCTGATGAGCACGCGGGATTCCGGCGTGACCCGGCTGTCGATGAGCTGATTCGCGCCGCCGAAGATCGAGGCCCACGGAAAGAAGAACGCGATTTCCACGTCGAAAATGATGAACAGCAGGGCGACGACGTAGAACCGCACGTCAAACTGCACGAAGCTGGATCCGATCGTCGGTTCGCCGCACTCGTAGGCCGTCTGTTTTTCCGCCGTTGGGTTTTTGGGACGGACGAACAATCCCAGTACCAGCGGGAACAACAAAAAGACCACGCCCAGCGCGGAGAAAATCAAAAAATGTCCGACCAAGTCCGTCATGGCACCCTTCACAATTCACAGCTGTCGATTGGTTGTGTTGATGTTTCGCACGCCGAGCGGGAACTCGAGCCGTGCGGCATTGCCGCCCGTTGCTGTCTATCGAGTGACCTTCTTTGACGACTTGCCGGACGGTGCGTCCGGCATTTCCGGTGAATCCTTGCCGGTTTCGCCGTCGGATGGCGTCAAAGTGGCCGCACGTTCCGACTGCTCGAGCGGCTGACGGCCGCGGAATCCCCCATCCAGCTCGTGCCAGAACCCCACGTTGCTCTCGCCCAAATGCCAACACAAGTACACTTCACGTCCATTTCGGATCGTCGGGAAGTCCACCAGACCACGTCCAAAGTCCTTCAATTCGACTCCCAACCGGTCCAGTTCCTCAACGTACTCCTGCAGCCGTGCGACATCGGCTTCCAATTCATCCTCAACCTGCCGCAGTTCGTCGTCATACATGCGATGCGTCGAACGACCTCCGGCGGACCGCGATTGACGAATGCGAGTGATCCGTTCCTTGCGTTCGTTCAACTCCTGATACTGACGGACGATATCGACCACAATCGAGCGGACCAGCGGTAACGTCTGGTTGGCTTGTTCCACCGTGAAGTATGTCTTGCTGGCTGAGGTGGACATGGCGTCTCCTTCACCGTCGTAGATTCAAATCGCAAACACTGCGGTTTCGCTCCGTCGAAATCGCATCATCACTCCTGGGCGACCGCGCCAAATGGACTCGGCTCTCCCTTGACCCAAACCGGTTGATACAAAACCTTCGATTCGGACACGGCCGTCGGATTGAGCGTCGTCTGTCCCCATGCGACCTCCAGCGGCAGTTTGGCGTAGTCTACAATGCATCCGTCGCGGCTGTAGCAACTGAGGTCGTAATTCGACCCCATAAAGATGCAGTCCACCGGACACGGTTCCACGCACAACGCACAAAACATGCACTTGGTGTAGTCAATCGTGAATCCGTTGAGCCGAAAGCCCTTGCCAACCGGCACCTTTTCCTTGTCGATGTAAATGCAATCGACCGGGCACGCGACTGCACACTTATCGCAGCCAATGCAGGTGGTGAGGTCGTACCGATGGAACCCGCGATAGCGAGCCTTCACCGGCACCGGCACTTCAGGGTATTCATAGACCTGCGTGAACGTCCGGCGTCGGTACGTTTTGAGCATCGTCACCCACGTGACGACCATGCCTTTGACGACCGTGTACACGGCCGTCCACACATTCCGAAACCATTCGCGCATGGCGACTCCCAAATCTCCGATCACAGGTCGGCGTTCGCTCACCGACAACCGCTCGAATTATAGGAGACGAGGTGGAATCCGCAACCGAC
>Ga0233424_10000359_pt1 | contig 60915 bp, 50 predicted proteins | sample Watercolumn_Towu_FD_181011 | JGI IMG/M metagenome (GOLD analysis project Ga0233424, IMG submission 181011) | Freshwater microbial communities from Lake Towuti, South Sulawesi, Indonesia - Watercolumn_Towuti2014_125_MG | ecosystem: Environmental > Aquatic > Freshwater > Lake | place: Indonesia... | reverse complement strand
GTGGTCTTGGACAGCTGCTGGGCCACGAAGGACTGGCGCGGCGTCTCGGTCGGGTGCAGCAGGTTCCAGCGCTCCACGTCCTGGCCTTCGCGGGCCAGCTCGTTGAAGCTGGGGCAGGACCAGATGTGGGCATCCACGCCCCAGTCGGCCTTGAGCAGTTCCTTGGCGGCGATGGACTCGCGCAGGATGGTGCCCGAGCCCAGCAGGTTGACGCTGAGCTTGGCCTTCGCATCGGCGCCGTCCAAGAGGTACATGCCCTTGAGGATCTCGGCCTCGGTGCCGGCCTTCAGGCCCGGCATGGCGTAGTTCTCGTTGAGCAGGGTCAGGTAGAAGAACACGTTCTCCTGGTTCTCCACCATGCGCTTCAGGCCGTTGTGCATGATCACGGCCACTTCGTGCGCGAAGGTCGGGTCGTAGGAGATGCAGTTCGGGATGGTGCCGGCCAGGATGTGGCTGTGGCCGTCCTCGTGCTGCAGGCCTTCACCGTTCAGCGTGGTGCGGCCCGAGGTGCCGCCCAGCAGGAAGCCGCGGGCCTGCATATCGCCGGCGGCCCAGGCCAGGTCACCGATGCGCTGGAAGCCGAACATCGAGTAGTAGACGTAGAACGGGATCATCACCCGGTTGTTCGTCGAATAGCTCGTGGCGGCCGCGATCCAGCTGGCCATGCCGCCGGCCTCGTTGATGCCTTCCTGCAGGATCTGGCCGGCCTTGTCCTCGCGGTAGTACATCACCTGGTCCTTGTCGACCGGGGTGTAGAGCTGACCCTTGGGGTTGTAGATGCCGATCTGGCGGAACAGGCCTTCCATGCCGAAGGTGCGGGCCTCGTCCACGAGGATGGGCACCACGCGCGGGCCCAGGGCCTGGTCGCGCAGCAGCTGGGTCAGGAAGCGCACATAGGCCTGGGTGGTGGAGATCTCACGGCCTTCGGCGGTGGGCTCCAGCACGGCCTTGAAGGTCTCCAGCGAGGGCACGGTGAAGCTCTCGTCGGCCTTGACGCGACGCTTGGGCAGGTAGCCGCCCAGGGCCTGACGGCGCTCGTGCAGATAGCGCATCTCGGGCGTGTCGTCGGCGGGCTTGTAGTACGGGATCTTGGGCAGCTCGCTGTCGGGGATGGGGATGCCGAAGCGGTCGCGGATGTACTTGATGTCCTCGTCCGAGAGCTTCTTGGTCTGGTGGACCGTGTTCTTGCCCTCGCCGGCCTTGCCCATGCCATAGCCCTTGACGGTCTTGACCAGCAGCAGGGTCGGTTGGCCCGAGGTGTTGTGGTGAGCCTTGTGGAAGGCCGCGAACACCTTCTCGGGCTGGTGGCCACCGCGGCGCAGCTCGAAGATCTCCTCGTCGCTCATGTGCTCGACGAGCTTGGCGGTCTCGGGGTACTTGCCGAAGAAGTGCTTGCGGATGTAGGCGCCGTCATTGGCCTTCATGGCCTGGTAGTCGCCGTCCAGGGTTTCCATCATCAGCTGTTTCAGCTTGCCGCTCTTGTCGCGCGCCAGCAGCTCGTCCCAGCCCTTGCCCCAGATCAGCTTGATGACGTTCCAGCCGCTGCCGCGGAACTCGCCTTCCAGCTCCTGGATGATCTTGCCGTTGCCGCGCACCGGGCCGTCCAAGCGCTGCAGATTGCAGTTGATGACGAAGACCAGGTTGTCCAGGCCCTCGCGCGCGGCCAGGCCGATGGCGCCCAGGCTTTCCGGCTCGTCCATCTCGCCGTCGCCCATGAAGGCCCAGACCTTGCGGTTGGCCGTGTCGGCAATGCCGCGGGCGTGCAGATACTTCAGGAAGCGGGCCTGGTAGATGGCCATCAGCGGGCCCAGGCCCATGCTGACGGTCGGGAACTGCCAGAAGTCCGGCATCAGCTTGGGGTGCGGGTAGCTGGACAAGCCCTTGCCATCCACTTCCTGGCGGAAGCTGTCCAGCTGCTCTTCGCTCAGACGGCCTTCCAGGAAGGCGCGGGCGTAGATGCCGGGCGAGCTGTGGCCCTGGATGTAGAGCAGGTCACCACCATGGTTCTCGCTCTCGGCATGCCAAAAGTGGTTGAAGCCGGCGCCCAGCATGGAGGCCAGCGAGGCGAAGGAGCCGATATGGCCGCCCAGATCACCGCCGTCGGCCGGGTTCAGGCGGTTGGCCCGCACCACCATGGCCATGGCGTTCCAGCGCATATAGGCGCGCAGGCGCTTCTCGATCTCGATATTGCCGGGGCACTTGGCCTCCTGCTCCACGGGAATCGTGTTCACATAGGCCGTGGTGGCCGAGAAAGGCACGTCGATGCCGGCCTGGCGGGCATGGTCGATCAGCTGGTTCAGCAGGAAGTGGGCACGTTCACCGCCCTCCTCGCCGATCACGGCCGAGAGCGCGTCCAGCCATTCCTTGGTTTCGAGAGCGTCGGTGTCATTCGCGGCGGCACCGGGGAAAGACTGCGGCTGAGCAGACATGCTTGTCTCCTGTTATCGAAAGGCCTGAGGCCAGGCGCACGCGCGCAGTCTGGCCCGAATTTAGAGGCTGATGCCAAAAAGGTCGGACGGAGTGTCGCACAGCCCGCGTCATTTTTCCAAATGGCGCGAATGCATTTCGCATAATGAAATTTGCAGGGCTTGCACCGGCCTGGGTGCCTGCCTGAGCCCGGGATAATGAGCCGCACCATGCTCTCCCGCTTCGAATTCAAGAACTTCATGCGGCGCGCCCTGCTGCCCCTGCAGCGCCTGGTGGCCGCCTGGTGGCGGCGCCAGTCACCGGCCCGCCAGGATCGCTTCGCCACCCTGGGGCCGCTGATCTCGGTGCTGCTCTTCCTGGCGGCCATCATCCTGGCCTTCTGGTATCTGCGGAACGAGGAAATCGAGCGCGAGGCCGAGGCCGTCAAGCGCGATACCGAGATCGCCCAGCAGCAGATCCGCCTGCGTCTGATCGAGAACCAGGAGCAGCTGGTGCGCATCGCGCGCGAGATCGTGACCCGCCAGGTGGACGCCCATGAGTTCAGCGCCCAGGCCAGCACCTTTGCCCGGGAGCGCCCCGAGATCACCCATGTGACCTGGCTCTCGGCCCGGCGCGAGCGCCGCGCCAGCGTCAGCGCCGCGGGCTTCCAGTCCGAGGCCCTGATGAGCGGAGACGGGCGCGACCCCTCCATGCCGGTGGCCGACCAGAGCAATCCGGCCGAGCTGGCCTTCCAGGCCGCGCGCGAGCGCCGCCAGCCGGTCTACTCCACGCCCTTTGGCGACTTCAACGGCCTGACCGTCTTCCAGGTTCAGGTGCCCCTGCTGGACCGCAATGGCTTCGCGGGCGTGCTGATCGCCGAGTACTCGGTCGAGGCCCTGCTGCGCTACTGGGTGCCCAGCGAGGTGTCCTCGCGCCATCCCATCACCGTGCTGGACGCCCGCGAGCAGGCCGTGGCCAGCACCGTGACACCCATGCCGGGACAGCGCCTGCAGCGCGCCTCCATCATGCATGACGTGCCCCTGGCACCGGCGCTCAACGGTCTGGTGCTGCGCGGCCAGGGCTACCGGGTCTCGATCGGCCTGATCTCCAACACCCTGTTCTGGATGGTGGTGGCGCTCTCGGTGCTGACGGTCTGGATGCTGCTGGGCACCTGGAAACACATGCGCCGACGCCTGCATGTGCAGAACGCCCTGGCCAGCGAGACCAATTTCCGCCGCGCCATGGAGAACTCCATGCTCACCGGCATGCGGGCCATGGACATGGAGTCGCGCATTTCCTATGTGAACCCGGCCTTCTGCGCCATGACCGGCTTCTCCGAGGCCGAGCTCATCGGCCGCAAGCCCCCCTTCCCCTACTGGCCGCCCGACCGCTACGAGGAGAACCTGCGCCTGCAGCAGCAGGAGGTGCAGGGCCGCAGCCCGGCCGGCGGCGCCGAGGTCAAGGTGATGCGCAAGGACGGCACCATCTTCGATGCCCGCATGTATGTGAGCCCCCTGATCGACCACAAGGGCAAGCAGAACGGCTGGATGGCCTCCATGACCAATATCACCGAGGCCAAGCGCGTGCGCGACCAGCTCAGCGCCTCGCATGAGCGCTTCACCACGGTGCTGGAGGGGCTGGATGCCGCCGTCTCGGTGCTCTCGGTGCAGCAGGGCGAGCTGCTCTTCGCCAACCGCAGCTACCGCCTGTGGTTCGGCGCCGACCCCAAGGGGCACGCGGTGCTGGCGGGCAGCCAGCTGATCAGCACCACCGAAGGCGAGCCCGACGAGGAGGTGGACGACTACAGCGGTCTGCCCTCCCAGCACCTCACCGAGGTGGGCTCGGATCCGCGCGAGGTCTATATCGACACCCTGGAGATGTGGTTCGACGTGCGCGCCCGCTATCTGCAGTGGACCGACGGCCGCCTGGCCCAGATGCTGATCGCCACCGACATCACAGCGCGCCGCCATGCCGAGATGGTGGCCGCCCAGCAGGCCGAGAAGGCCCAGGTCACCAGCCGTCTGATGACCATGGGCGAGATGGCCTCCAGCGTGGCCCACGAGCTCAACCAGCCGCTCACCGCCATCAGCAACTACTGCAACGGCATGGTCTCGCGCGTGCGTGACGACAATATCCGCAAGGAAGACCTGCTGGCCGCGCTGGAGAAGACCGCCAAGCAGGCCCAGCGCGCCGGCCAGATCATTCACCGCATCCGCAACTTCGTGAAGCGCAGCGAGCCGCAGCGCCAGCCCTCCTCGGCCCACAGCATCGTCGAAGACGCGGTGGAGCTGGCCGGCATCGAGCTGCGGCGCCGCAATGTGGCCATCCACAGCTATGTGGCCCAGCGCCTGCCCCAGCTGCAGGTGGACCCCATCCTGATCGAGCAGGTGCTGCTCAATCTGCTCAAGAACGCGGCCGAGGCCATCGACAACGCCAACCTGCCCGCCTCGCGCCGCCACATCGAGCTGAGAGTGATCCCTAAACACACCCCCGAGCTGGGGGGGCATATCGAGTTCAGCGTCACCGATATGGGCCCGGGCCTGCCCGAGGAAGTGATCGCGCGCATGTATGAGGCCTTCTTCTCCACCAAGGCCGACGGACTGGGCATCGGCCTAGGGTTATGCCGGTCTATCGTGGAGTCCCACCAGGGCCGGATCCGGGCGGAGAACCTCTACAATGGCGCGTCCATCGTCGGGTGCCGGTTCGCCTTCACCATCCCCGTGGACACCCCGCGCCCCGAAGCCTCGGGGACCGCCATGAACACTGCTGCGACACCATGAGTCTGATTCCGAAGAAGGGTAACGTCTACGTTGTTGATGACGATGAAGCCGTGCGGGACTCCCTGCAATGGCTGCTGGAAGGCAAGGACTACCGGGTCAAGTGTTTCGACTCCGCCGAGAGTTTCCTCTCGCGCTACGACCCGCGCGAGGTCGCCTGCCTGATCGCCGACATCCGCATGGAAGGCATGAGCGGCCTGGAGCTGCAAGACCGGCTGCTGGAGCGCAAGAGCCCCCTGCCCGTGGTCTTCATCACCGGCCACGGCGATGTGCCCATGGCGGTGCAGACCATGAAAAAGGGCGCGATGGACTTCATCGAGAAGCCCTTCAAGGAAGAAGAACTGCTGGCCCTGGTGGAGCGCATGCTCGACCAAGCCCGCAACGCCTTCTCCACCCACCAGGAAGCCGCCAGCCGCGACGCCCTGCTGGCCCGCCTGACCACCCGCGAGGCCCAGGTGCTGGAGCGCATCGTGGCCGGCCGCCTGAACAAGCAGATCGCCGACGATCTGGGCATCAGCATCAAGACGGTGGAGGCGCACCGCGCCAACATCATGGAAAAGCTCAACGCCAACACCGTGGCCGATCTGCTCAAGATCGCGCTGGGGGCCACGGCCAAGGCCTGATCCACGCACACACCCACGAGGCCGCTTTGAGCGGCCTCTTTTGTTTTTCCGACCGGAGTACCGACCCATGAGCGCACAACTGATCGACGGCAACGCCCTTTCCAAGCAACTGCGGGGCGAAGTGGCCCAGCGCGCCGCCGCGCTGACCGCCCAGGGTGTGAGGCCGGGCCTGGCCGTTGTGCTGGTCGGCGACAACCCCGCCAGCCAGGTCTATGTGCGCAACAAGGTCAAGGCTTGCGAGGATGCAGGCCTGCATTCCGTCCTGGAAAAGTACGAGGCGACGATGAGCGAGGCCGAGCTGCTGGCCCGCATCGACGCGCTCAACCAGGATCCGAGCATCCACGGCATCCTGGTCCAGCTGCCCCTGCCCAAGCACATCGACGACCACAAGGTCATCGAGGCGATCTCGCCGGCCAAGGACGTGGATGGCTTCGCCGTGGAAAGCGCCGGCGCGCTGATGGTGGGCGAACAGGGCTTCAAGGCCTGCACGCCCTATGGCTGCATGAAGATGCTGGAGAGCATCGGCATGAAGGACCTCAAGGGCAAGCATGCCGTGGTGATCGGCCGCTCCAATATCGTGGGCAAGCCCATGGCCATGATGCTGCTGCAGGCCAATGCCACCGTCACCGTCTGCCACAGCGGCACCGCCGACCTGGGGGCCATGACCCGCCAGGCCGATGTGATCGTCGCAGCGGTAGGCAAGCGCAATGTGCTGACCGCCGACATGGTCAAGCCCGGCGCCGTGGTCATCGATGTGGGCATGAACCGCAATGACGAAGGCAAGCTCTGCGGCGATGTGGACTTCGACGGCGTGAAGGACGTGGCCGGCTGGATCACCCCGGTGCCCGGCGGCGTGGGCCCCATGACCATCACCATGCTGCTGGTCAACACCCTGGAGTCGGCCGAGCGCAGCCTCGCCCGCTGATGCGTACGCCCCGCCGGCCGCGCCCGCTGCGCGCGGGGGACACCGTGGCGCTGTGCGCGCCCTCCTCCGGCGTGGAGCCCGCGCTGTGGCCGCGCCTGGAGCGCGCCATCGCCCGACTGCAGTCCTGGGGCCTGCGCGTGCACGAGGGTGCCACGCTGCGCCGCCAGGGCCAGCAATGCAGCGCGCCGGCCGCCGAGCGCGCGGCCGAGCTGCAGGCCTTGCTGCTGGACCCGGGCATCGCCGCCGTGCTGCCGCCCTGGGGCGGGGAGCGCGCCATCGAGCTGCTGCCCCGGCTGGACTTCCAGGCCCTGGCCGCGGCCGAGCCCAAATGGTTCAGCGGTTTCTCCGACCTCAGCACCCTGCAACTGCCCCTGCTGCTGCGCGCCGGCTGGATGAGCTTGCACGGCCCGAATCTGATGGAGCTGGGCGCCGCCGAACTGGATGCCAACACCGCCGCCCTGCGGGCCCTGCTCTTCGAGGCCGAGGCGCCGCTGCAGCAGGCCTCAGCGCGCTGGCAGGCCCGCAGCCCCGACTGGCGCGATGAACCGGCCGCCAATCTGCAGCTCAGCGAATCCACGCGCTGGCGCCGCCTGGACGGGCACGACAAGGCCCTGGTCCTGCGCGGCCGCCTGGCGGGTGGCTGTCTGGACACCCTGGCCCGCATTGCCGGCAGCGACTATGGCGATCTGCGCGCCTGGCGCCAGACGACCGGCATCGCCCCGCCCCTGCTCTTCCTGGAAAACTGCGAGATGGCGCCCTGCGAGCTGCTGCGCGCGCTCTGGAGCCTGCGCCTGCATGGCTGGTTCGAGGGCGCGGCCGGCCTGATCCTGGGCCGCCATGCCCCGCCCGCCGTGGCCGGCAGCGCCCAGCAGCTCAGCCATGAAGACGCGGTGCGCGCCGCCCTGGACGGGCTGGATCTGCCCGTGCTGCTGGACGCGGACATCGGCCATGTGCCGCCCCAGCTCGGCCTGATCCAGGGAGAATGGGCCGCACTGCACTGGACGCCCACGACGCTTGAATTGCGCCAGGGCCCCGCCATCTGAACCAGATCTCTCCCAGCCCTGACCGGGGCGCGACCGCCGTGAAGACCACCATGAACACCAATCCCCTGCTCTCCACCGCCCCCCTGCCCGCCTTCGCCAGCATCCAGCCCGAGCACATCCAGCCGGCCATCAGCCAGCTGCTGGACGAGGCCAAGGCCGCCCTGGCCCAGGCCACCGACGCGGCCACGCCGGCCGACTACGACACCCTGGCCCGCGTGCTGAGTGTGGCCACAGAGCGCCTCTCCCATGCCTGGGGCGCCGTGGGTCATCTGAACGCCGTGGCCAACACGCCCGCCCTGCGCGAGGCCTACAACGCCATGCTGCCGGCGGTCACCGAGTTCTACACGGCCCTGGGCGCTGACGAGCAGCTCTACGCCAAATACAAGGCCATCCAGGCCCAGGCGGCCACGCTGAGCCCGGCGCGCCAGCAGGCGCTCAAGCACTGGATCCGCGACTTCGTGCTCTCCGGCGCCGAGCTGCAGGACGCCGCCCGCGATCGCTTTGCCGCCATCCAGGAAGAGGCCGCCGAGCTGGGCCAGAAGTTCTCCGAGCATGTGATGGACGCCACCGACGGCTTCGCCCACTACGCCAGCGCCGAAGAGCTGGCCGGCGTGCCGGCCGATGTGGTGGCCAATGCCCGCGCCGCGGCTGAAGCCGAAGGCAAGGCCGGCCACAAGCTCACCCTGCACTTCCCCAGCTACTTCCCGGTGATGCAGTACGCCGAGAACCGCGCCCTGCGCGAGACGCTCTACCGTGCCTATGTCACCCGCGCCAGCGAGCTGGGTGCCCAGCCCGAGCTGGACAACAGCGCCCTGATGCAGCAGCTGCTGATGCTGCGCCAGGAAGAGGCCCAGCTGCTGGGCTTCAAGAACTTCGCCGAGGTCTCGCTGGTGCCCAAGATGGCCCAGTCGCCCGAGCAGGTGCTGGACTTCCTGCGCGACCTGGCCGGCCGCGCCCGCCCCTATGCGGAGAAGGACCTGGCCGAGATGCGCGAATTCGCCGCCGCGAATCTGGGCCTGGCCGAGATGCAGGCCTGGGACCAGGCCTTCGTGGTCGAGAAGCTCAAAGAGGCGCGCTATGCCTTCAGCGACCAGGAAGTGCGCGAGTACCTGACCGTGCCGCGCGTGCTCAGCGGCCTGTTCGACATCATCCAGCGCCTCTTCGATGTGAAGATCATCGAGAGCCAGGCCGAGGTCTGGCACGAGTCGGTCAAGTTCTACCGCCTGGAACGTGCCGGCCAGCTGATCGGCCAGTTCTACCTGGACCTCTACGCCCGCCCGGGCAAGCGCCCCGGTGCCTGGATGGACGAGGTGCGCAGCCGCTGGGCCCGTCCCGAAGGCCGGTTGCAGACCCCGGTGGCCCAGCTGGTGTGCAATTTCGCCTCGCCCGCGGGTGACAAGCCCGCCCTGCTGACGCATGACGATGTCACCACCCTCTTCCACGAATTCGGCCATGGCCTGCACCATCTGCTGACCCAGGTGGACGAGCTGGGCGTCTCCGGCATCTCGGGCGTGGAGTGGGACGCGGTAGAACTGCCCAGCCAGTTCATGGAGAACTTCTGCTGGGAGTGGGAAGTGCTGCAGCAGCTCTCCAGCCATGTGCAGACCGGCGAGCCCCTGCCGCGCGCGCTGTACGACAAGATGATCGCCGCCAAGAACTTCCAGAGCGGCCTGCAGACCCTGCGCCAGATCGAGTTCGCGCTCTTCGACATGCGCCTGCATGCCGAGCCGGGCCAGGAACAGGCCGTGCAGCAGCTGCTGGACGAGGTGCGCGCCGAGGTCTCGGTCAACCCGCCGCCGGCCTTCAACCGCTTCCAGCACAGCTTCTCGCACATCTTCGCGGGCGGCTACTCGGCCGGCTACTACAGCTACAAGTGGGCCGAGGTGCTGAGCGCCGACGCCTGGAGCGCCTTCGAGGAGGAAGGCGTGTTCAACCCCGCCACCGGCCGCCGCTATCTGCAGAGCATCCTGGAGGCCGGCGGCGCCCGCGACGCCATCGACAACTTCAAGGCCTTCCGAGGCCGCGAGCCCCGCATCGACGCTCTGCTGCGCCACCAGGGCATGGCCTGAGCGGGCCAGGCGGGCCGCGCGGGGCGTGGCGCTGCTTAAGCGCCCCGGCCCCGCGCCACCTTGGCCGCCGAGGCCTGGGCCGCCAGCAGCAGGCCTGCCATCAGCCACAGCGGCGCGGCCGCCAGGGTGGCGCTGGCCAGCAGGCCGAAGCCCAGGGGCATGGCCACGGTGGCGCCATTGCTGGCCAGCAGGCGCAGGCCCAGGGCCTGGCCGTGGCGCTCGGGCGGTGTGACCTGATGCAGGGTGGCCAGGATCATGGGCTGTACCGAGCCCAGGGCCATGCCCAGGATGGCCGAGCCCAGGGCCAGGCCCAGGGTGCCCGGCAGCCAGGCGTAGACCAGGAGCAGCACGGTGGCCAGGGCCATGGCCGCGCGCAGCGCGCGGATCTCGTCCAGATGCTGGGCCCAGCGCACGATGGCCAGGCGCACCAGGGTGGCGGCCACCGCGAAGCTGCCCAGCACCAGGCCGATGCTGGAGGCCGACAGACCCTTGGCATGGCCCAGCACCGGCACCACAAAGCTATGCGCGTCCCAGCTGGCCGAGAGCACCACGTTCAGGATCAGCAGATGGCGCAGGGCCGGGTCGCGCAGCAGGGACCAGGCGGTGCGTGCGCCCTCGGCGGGTGTCTTGGCCGGCGGCGGCAGCTGGCGCGGCAGACGGCGGGCCGCGGCCCAGGCCAGCAGGGGCAGCAGCACCGGCAGGGCGAAGGCGGCGCGAAAGCCCAGGTGGTCGATCAGCAGGCCGGCCGCCACCGGCGAGAGCGCATTCGACAGGGCCTGTGACAGCGCCACATAGCTGAACATGCGCTTGAGCTCGGAAGGGTCTCTGGCCATCAGACCCGCCTCACGCTGCGTGGCCACGGCCGCCACCGCGGTGGCGCCGCCATTGAGCAGGCAGCTGAACACGATGGTGGGCAGGCTGGGCTGGGCCAGCGAGGCCAGGGCGCCGACGAAGGCCATGACCACGGCATAGGCCATGGGGCGGTGGAAGCCGAAGCGGTCCACCTGACGGCCGGCCCACAGCGCCAGCGCCATGGGCGCCACGGCGAACAGGCTCAGCAGCACGCCCACCGTCCATTCGCCCAGGCCCTGGTCCAGCACCCAGAGGCTGGCCGCCACCCGGGTGCTGGCCATGCAGGCATGGATGGAAATCATGGTGGCCACCAGGGCCGACAGGGCCTGGCGCGAAGGCGCGGCGTGCGTGCCCTCCCCGCCCGCGGGCGCGGCCGCCATCAGGCGCGGGCCTCTTTGCCTTCGCCCTCGCCATCCCCCTCGGCCTCAGCCTGGCCCAGCTGCAGCAGTTTCTGGGCGCCCTCCTCGGGCAGGGCCTCCACACTCTTGAGCTTGCGCGTCATGGCGCGGGTGCGCACCTCGGCGGAGTCGATGGTGTTGGCGGCCTCTTCCAGCTTCTTCTTGGTCTTGGCCAGCACCTCGCCAAACTTGGCGAACTCGGTCTTGACCGCGCCCAGCACCTCCCAGACCTCGGCCGAGCGCTTCTCCAGCGCCAGGGTGCGAAAGCCCATCTGCAGGCTGGACAGGGTGGCCAGCAAGGTGGTGGGCCCGCAGAGCATGACCTTGTGCTCGCGCTGCAGGGCCTCCAGCAGGCCGGGCCGGCGCAGGGCCTCGGCATACAGGCCCTCGGTGGGCACGAAGAGAATGGCGAAGTCGGTGGTGTGGGGCGGGGCCACATACTTCTCGCGGATGGTCTTGGCCTCCAGGCGCAGCCGGGTCTCGATGGCCTTGGCTGCGGCCTCGGCGGCGGGCGCGTCGGCGCGGTCCTGGGCCTCGAGCAGGCGCTCGTAGTCCTCGCGCGGGAACTTGGCATCGATGGGCAGCCACAGGGGCTGGCCGTCGTCGCGCTGGCCCGGCAGGCGGATCGCAAACTCCACCCGCTCGCTGCTGCCCGGCAGGGTGGCCACATTGGCCGCGTACTGCTCGGGGGTGAAGACCTGCTCCAGCAGGCCGGCCAGCTGCACCTCGCCAAAGATGCCGCGCGTCTTCACATTGCTGAGCACGCGGTTGAGCGAGCCCACATCGCGCGCCAGGTTCTGCATCTCGCCCAGGCCGCGGTAGACCTGTTCCAGGCGCTCGGCCACCTGCTTGAAGCTCTCGCCCAGGCGCTGCTCCAGCGTGGCCTGCAGCTTCTCGTCCACGGTGGCGCGCATCTGCTCCAGCTTCTTCTCGTTGTCCTGCTGGATGGCACCCAGCCGCTGATCCACAGCGGCTTGCACCACGGTCAGGCGCTGGTCCACCGCCGCCTGCACCTGGGTCAGGCGCTGCTCCTGGCGCTGGCCCAGCAGCTGCAGCTGCTCCGCCAGGGTGCTGGCGAGGCGGGCACCGGCCGCGTCCTGCGACTCGCGCGCCGCCAGCGCCTGGGCGCCCAGGGCCTGCTGCAGCTGGGCCAGCTGCACGCGGAAGCTGTCGATCTGCTCGTTCTGGGTGCGGGCCACATCGCCGCCCTGGGCCAGCAAGCTCTGCTGGAACTGGGCCAGGGTGGCCAGCAGCTCCTGGCGGGTGCCGCCGCTGCTGCGGGCCAGCTCATCGCGCAGATCGCGGTCCAGCCGGTCCAGGCGCTCCCCGCTCTGGCTCAGCAAGGGGGCCAGTTCGGCGCTGGCATCGGCGCTGCGCAGGCGCGTCCAGATCAGGATCAGCAGGAGCAGCACCAGGGCCAGCAGGCCCAGCATCAAGGCTTCGACAAGACTCATGCGGCCATTGTCTCAGGCCGGGTCGCAGTGGCGGGAGGGGACTCAGGCGGGCTCGGGCTGCGCAGCGCCCTCGCGGCGCAGCAGGGGCAACCAGTGCGCCGCCGGACGCGGCCGGCCGAAGAGCCAGCCCTGCAGACCGTGCACGCCCAGCGCACGCAGATAGTGATGCTGGTCCTCGGTCTCCACGCCCTCGGCCAGCACCTCCAGGCGCAGGCTGCGGGCCAGGGAGATCATGGAGTCCACCACCCGCTCGCGGCGCGCGTCGCCGGGCAGGTCGCGCAGGAAGCTGCGATCGATCTTGAGCACATCGATGGGCAGGTCCACCAGCTTGGCCAGGGAGGAGTAGCCGGTGCCGAAGTCGTCGATGGCAATGCGCAAGCCCGCCCCATGCAGGCGCCGCAGCTGGGCCAGGGCGCGCGCCGGATGGCGGGCCAGGGCCGACTCCGTGACCTCCAGCTCCAGCTCGGCCGGCCGCACACGGTGGCGCGCCAGGCAGTGCATCAGCTGCTGCTCGAAGCCCTCGCGCTCCAGATCATGGGCCGAGAGATTGACCGCCAGGCGCGGCAGGGGCAGGCCCGGGTCCAGCTCGCGGCGCCACTGGGCCAGCTGGGCGCAGGCGGCGTCCAGCACCCAGTCGGTGATGCCGCCCACCAGGCCGCAGGCCTCGGCCACCGGAATGAACTCGGCCGGCGGCACCGCGCCCAGGGCCGGGCTGTTCCAGCGCACCAGCACCTCGAAACCCAGCAGGCCACCGCGCACATCGCGCTGCGGCTGGTAGAGCAGGTGCAGCTGATCACCCGCCAGGGCCTGGGGCAGCTCGGCCTCGATGGCCATGCTGCGGGCCATGCCCTGGGCCGTCTGGGCGTTGAAAAGCAGCAAGCCCTCGCTGCCCTCGCGCCAGCGCGGGTCCTGGGCCATGTCCAGGGCCAGCTCGCTGCAACGCAGCAGCTCGGCGCCGTCGGCTTCCGGATGCTGGGCGCGCAGCTCCTCGGCCAGCACCAGGCCGCAGGCCAGGTCCAGCAGCACGGCCTGGCGCGCGGTCTCGGCCTGCAGGGGCAGCGCCCGACGCAGGCGCTGCACCTCGGCCAGGGCCTCGCGCTCGCCGCGCTGGCCGGGCAGCAGCACCGCAATCACCGAGCCCCGCACCCGCGCCGCCTGGGCGCCCGGCGGCAGCAGGCGGCGCAGCGCGGCCACAAAGTCGCGCAGCAGCGCATCGCCCGCCGGCACGCCGTAGCGCGCATTGAGCTGGCGCAGATTGCACAGGCGCAGGCTCAGCAGGGCCAGACCCGGCGTGCCCTGGCTCAGCTGAGCATCGAGCTGCTGGATGCAGCGTGCCCGGTTGGGCAGACCGGTGAGCGGGTCATGCCAGGTGGCCCAGGCCTCGCGGCGCACCGAGGCGGCCAGATCGGCCTGCACACGGCGCAGCTCGGTCACATCGTCAAAGGCGTAGGCGCACAGGCGATGGCCCAGGCTGCGCACCGAGCGCAGGGTCAGCTCGCGGCTGCCGCCGCGGGTGGCCAGCCGCTCGGCCAGGCGCCAGCGCAGACCGGGCTGGCTGCGCCAGGCGCCGTCGCCACCCTCGGCGTCCTCGAAGAGTTCGGCCAGGCTGCGCCCGCGCAGCTCCTGCTCCTTGTGGTAGCCGCACAGGGCCAGGAAAGGCTTGTTGCAGCGGAGCACCCGGCCGTGATCGTCACAGACCAGGGTGGGCCCGCTGGCCACATGAAAGACCTGTTCGCTGAGGTGCCGCCAGCCGCGCAGCTTGCGCTCCACCCGCCGCATGCCCGCCACCACGCGGAACATGGCCAGAGGCAGGCAGAGGTTGAAGAAGAGGTAGAGCGCACCATGCACATAGGCCTGGGACAGGGGCAGGCGCACCTGCTGGTCGGGCAGCTGGGGCGCCTCCCAGCCGCTCAGCGAGAGCCCGAAGAGCAGGGTGTTGAAGAGCATCAGCCCCAGAGCCAGGGGCCAGGCCACCAGCAGGCCCGCCAGCATGGGGGCGGCATAGCACAGCACATAGCCCAGGCGCGAGAGCGCGGGCTGGCTGCCGGTGGAGGCGGTGATGGCGAAACCAGCCAGATAGATCGCGACCAGCAACCACAGCGCGCCGGCGCGTCCCGCGCGGCGGGTCTGGCTCGCAGCCCCGGCCAGCAGCAGCACGATGGCGCCCACGATGGCCACCGCCCAGGGCTTGTCGCGCTGCCAACCCTCCCAGGCCACATGCAGGCCCACCACGGCGGCCAGCGCCAGGCTGGCCAGCAGCACCAGGCGCAGGGCGCTGAGCTGGATGTCGGCCGCGCTCAGCGGCCGCTGCGCCGGCTGGGCCAGCACCCAGTCGCGCCAGCGCGTCCATCCCTGCATGAGCTTGCTCGCCATTACTCCCCACTCTCCGGTCGGAGGGCGTCTTGCACCTGGCAAGACCCGCCCCGACCGCACTCCCTTGCTGCGCACGCAAGACCTGGCCCCGCAGGCCGGTCCGCGCTTCGTGGGGCGTATTTAACGTCTGCTTACAGAGCTGGCGCGCTCATGAAGTGCCGCATACCGGGAATATGTCAGGCTCTGCCCCGCTGCGCGTCAAGCACCTCGGGATTCAGTGCGCTAGGCGGACGTCCACCCACCAGTGTCGCGATCAGGTTGTCCACGGCCAGATGGCTCATGGCCCGGCGCGTGGGGATGGAGGCGCTGGCGATATGCGGCGTGAGCACCACATTGGGCACGCTCAGCAGGGCCGGATGGACCTGGGGCTCGCCCTCGAACACGTCCAGGCCCGCGGCCGCGATGCGACGCGCGGCCAGGGCTTCAGCCAGGGCGGCATCGTCCACCACGCCGCCACGGGCAATATTGGTCAGCGTTGCGCTGGGCTTCATCAGCGCCAGCTCGCGGGCGGCGATGGCGTGGTGCGAGGCCGGGCTGTAGGGCACCACGATCACCAGATGGTCGGCCTGCTGCAGCAGCGCGTCCTTCTCCACCCAGCGCGCACCCAGCGGCGCCTCCAGCTCGGGCGCCAGGCGGCTGCGGTTGTGATAGATCACCGGCATGCCAAAGCCCAGATGGCCGCGGCGGGCGATGGCCTGGCCGATGCGGCCCATGCCCAGGATGCCCAGGGTGCTGCAGTGCACATCGACGCCGGCGAACATGTCGTAGCTCCATTTGTGCCACTCGCCGCGGCGCAGAAAGTGCTCGCTCTCGCTGATGCGGCGGGCCGTGGCCATCATCAGGGCGAAGCCGAAATCGGCCGTGGTCTCGGTCAGCACATCGGGCGCATTGCTGACCAGCACGCCGCGCGCGGTGCAGGCCGGCACATCGATATTGTTGTAGCCCACGGCCATGCTGCAGACGGCCCGCAGCGCGGGGCAGGCGTCCAGCAGGGTGGCGTCGATCTTCTCGGAGCCGGTGATGTAGACGCCCTGCATGCCCTGCAGCCGGCGTATCAGCTCGGCCTGGGGCCAGACCGTATCGTCCTCGTTCACCTCGACCTCGAAATGCTCGCGCAGGCGCGCGATCGCGTCGTCGAAGGTCTGGCGGGCCACCAGCACGCGGGGCTTGCTCATGGGATTCTCCTTGCGGCGCGGATCAGCGGAACCAGATCAAGGTCATCAGCAGGAAGAGCGGGATCAGCACCGCGCCCGACCAGACCATATAGCCAAAGAAGCTGGGCATCTTCACGCCGCGGTCCTCGGCAATGGCCTTGACCATGAAGTTGGGCGCATTGCCGATATAGCTGTTGGCACCCATGAAGACCGAGCCGGCCGAGATGGCGGCCAGGGTGGGCGCCAGGGTCGTCATCAGCAGCTGCGGATCACCACCGGCCAGATTGAAGAAGACCAGATAGGTGGGCGCGTTGTCCAGGAAGGAAGAGAGCACACCGCTGAACCAGAAATAGGCCCAGGGCAGGGGCTGGCCCTCGGGCCCGGTGACGGCGCGGGTGACGGCCGCGAAGGCGCCCTGCTCCCCGGCCTTGAGCATGGCCAGCACGGGCACCATGGTCAGGAAGATGCCGATGAAGAGCTTGGCCACCTCCTGCATGGGGCCCCAGGAGAACTGGTTCTTCTCGCGCAGGGCGCGCGGCGTGATGGCCAGGGACCAGAAGGTCACGCCCACCAGCAGCACATCGCGCAAGAGCGACTGCAGCTCCACCTCGGTGCCCAGCACATGGAAGCTGATGCCGGGCTTCCAGAGCCCGCTCATCAGCACCAGGCCCACCACGGCAGCCAGGGGCAGGAAGTTGATGCCGCCCTCGATGCCGAAGCTGGCGGTGTCCGGGGTCGGGTCTTGCTTGACCACGCCCTCGCGGCGGTAGTACCAGCTGTCGATCACATAGAAGATGGCCAGCAGGGCGCCGATCAGGAACAGGGTCTCGGGGAAGATGTGCTTGACCGTCCAGAAGAAGTCCACGCCCTTCAGAAAGCCCAGGAAGAGCGGCGGATCCCCCAGGGGCGTGAGCGAACCGCCCGCATTGCTGACGATGAAGATGAAGAAGACCAGCACATGGGCGTTGTGCCGGCGGTTGTCATTGGCGCGGATCAGGGGCCGCACCATCAGCATGGAGGCGCCGGTGGTGCCCATGAAGCTGGCCAGCACCGCGCCGATGGCCATCAGGCCGGCGTTCAGCGCCGGGCTGCCGTGCAGATTGCCGCGCACATAGATGCCCCCCGCCGTGGTGAAGAGCGCGGTGAGCAGGATGATGAAGGGCAGGTACTCGGCCAGCAGGGCATGGGCCAGCACGCCGGCCGTGGCGCCCAGGCCCTGGCTCGCGGCGAACGGCAGCAGAAAGGCCAGGGCCCAGCCCGCGGCGATCTTGCCGAAGTGGTGGTGCCAGAGCCTGGGCGCGGCCAGGGGCAGGATGGCGATGGACAGCAGCATGCCGGCAAAGGGCAGGCCCCAGAGCACGCCGAAGGCGCGGCCGTCCAGATCGGCGGCCAGCGCGGGGCTGGTCAGGCCCAGCAGGGCCAGGGAGAGAGCGAGGGACCTCATGGTGCGAGCGGCTTGTTCTTCTTCGGGGATGGAGGGGATCAGCGATCCAGGAAGCGGGCGAAGCCGGCCACCGGCTCGCGCTCGGTGACCAGGCTGTTTTCCACCGCGGCCGGGTCGGCATAGCCCAGGGCCATGCCGCAGACCAGCTGCTGCTCGGGCGCCAGCGCCAGCTCCTCGGCGATCAGGCGGTGGAACTGGGTGAAGGCGGCCTGCGGGCAGGTATGCAGGCCGTGGGCCCGCGCCGCGATCATGAGGTTCTGGAGAAACATGCCGTAGTCCAGCCAGCTGCCCTGCTGCATCACGCGGTCTATGGTGAAGATCAGGCCCACCGGCGCGTCGAAGAAGAGGTAGTTGCGGCCGTGCTGCTCATGCATGCGCAGCTTGTCGCCCTTGGCGATGCCCAGCAGGCCGTAGAGATCCCAGCCCACCTTGCGGCGGCGGTCGATATAGGGCGAGACCCATTCGCGGGGGTAGTAGGCGTACTCCTCGCCATGGGTGGCCAGCTCCTCCGGGTCGTCATAAGCGGCGGTGATGCGCTGCGAGAGCCGCGCCTTGGCCGCGCCGGTGAGCACATGCACCTGCCAGGGCTGGGTGTTGGTGCCCGAGGGGGCCCGCGAGGCGGTGCGCAGGATGTCTTCGATCAGGGCGCGCTCCACCGGGCGCGGCAGGTAGGCGCGCATGGAATGCCGGGTCTCGATGGCGGCCTTGATGGCGGCGGTGGCGGCGCTGTCGGGCGACTCGAAGGCGGAGAACGAGCTCATGGCAGTTGCAGTCCTTTCAGGGCATTCAGGGTGGCGGGCGGCAGCGCAGCCACCGGCCGGCGGCTCTCGCGCTCCACATAGACATGGACGAAATGGCCGCAGGCGGCGGACAGGGGCTCGCCCTCGGCAAAGAGACCGATCTCGTAGCGCACGCTGGAGCGGCCCAGCTGCGCCACACGCAGGCCGGCCTCGATGCGCTGCGGGAAGGCCAGGGAGGCGAAGAAGTTGCAGTGCGTCTCCACCACCAGGCCGATCACGGCGCCACCATGGATGTCCAGCGCGCCCTGCTCGATCAGGTACTGATTCACCGCTGTGTCGAAGAGGCTGTAGTAGATGACGTTGTTGAGGTGGCCGTAGATGTCGTTGTCCATCCAGCGGGTGGACAGGGGCACGAAGCGCGCAAAGGCGGCGCGGGCCTGGGCCTGGGGTCGGGAGGAGGTGGGCGCGCTGCTCATGGGCTCCGATTCTTTCATCCACCGGCCTGCCAGGCGGCCCAGCTGTGCGCGGCTTCCCTCAGGGTATTCACCTGCACCGCCACGGTGGTACTGAGCTCATGGCCATAGCCGCCGGCCATGGACACGGCCACCGGCACCTGGCGGCGGCGCAGGGCCGCGAAGACGCGCCGGTCGCGCTCGCGCAGGCCCTCGGTCGTCAGCTTCAGCCGGCCCAGGCGGTCGCCCTCATGCGGATCGGCCCCGGCCAGGTAGAAGGCCAGGCCCGGCAGGGGCCAGCGCGCCCAGACCTGGTCCAGGGCTTCGTCCAGGGCAGCCAGATAAGGTTCGTCGGTGCAGCCGTCGGGCAGATCCACGTCCAGATCGCTGGGTTCCTTGCGGAAGGGGAAGTTCCTGGCCCCATGCATGGAGAAGGTGAAGACCGTGCTGTCCTGGGCAAAGATGGCGGCCGTGCCATTGCCCTGGTGCACATCCAGGTCGATCACCAGCACGCGCAGCAGCTCGCGGCGCTGGCGGTGCCACTCGGCCTGCATCTGGCGCGCGGCCACGGCCACATCGTTGAAAACGCAGTAGCCCGAGCCCTTGTCCGCATAGGCATGGTGGGTGCCGCCGGCCAGATTGGCGGCCACGCCCTCGGCCAGGGCCGCGCGCGCCGCCATCAGGGTGGCGCCCACCGAGCAGCGCGAGCGCTGGGCCATGGAGGGCGACCAGGGGAAGCCGATCTCGCGCTGCTGAGCAGCCGAGAGCGTGCCCTGCAGCACCGCATCCACATAGTCCGGTGTGTGGGCCAGCAGCAGCTCCCCCTCGCTGGCAGGCTCGGCCGCCCGGATGCGCAGGCCCTGCGGGTCGGCCTCCAGCTGCTCGCGCAGCAGGCGGTACTTGCTCTGCGGAAAGCGGTGGCCCGGCGGCAGGGCCAGGCTGTGGGCGTCGGCATGAAAGGCTTGCATGGCCGCGCACCATAACCGCTGCGGCCCGAACGTGCCGGCGCGCCTGTCACCGCCGGGTCATGCCCAGGCCCCAAGCTGGCGCCGGTGGGGGTGGCTCTCTAAATGCGATCCGGTTTTGCTGCAATGCACAAAAAGTGCTTGCAATCCGCCCCGGCATCCCTATACTTCGAATCATGTTGCGGTGCAGCAATTCTGATTGAACGGCACCGAAAGTTTCCTCCCCGGCCCATTTTTAACCGTATCAGGAGCACTCTCTATGCTGACCGCCGAACAAGTTTTCGCTGCCCACAAAGCCAATGTCGAGACCCTCTTCGGTCTGACCAACAAGGCCTTCGAAGGCGTCGAGAAGCTGGTCGAACTGAATCTGCAGGTCGCCAAGACCGCGCTGGGTGAGGCTGCCGAGACCGCCAACGCCGCCCTGTCCGTCAAGGACGCCCAGGAGCTGCTGGCCCTGCAAGCCGCCCTGCTGCAGCCCAGCGCCGAGAAGGCCGCTTCCTACAGCCGCCATCTGTACGACATCGCCGCCAGCACCAATGCCGAAGTGGTGAAGGTCGCCGAGGCCCAGATCGCCGACGCCCAGAAGAAGTTCGCCGCCGTGGTGGACAGCGCCGCCAAGAACGCCCCGGCCGGCACCGAGAACGCCGTGGCCCTGGTGAAGTCGGCTGTGGCCGCCGCCAACAACGCTTTCGAGTCGGTGCACAAGGCCGCCAAGCAAGCCGCCGAAGTGGCCGAAGCCAACTTCCAGGCCGCGACCAACACCGCCGTCAAGGCCACCCAGACCGCCAGCCGCGCCAGCAAGCGCACGGCCGCCTGAGGTCCGTATCGATTGTCTCCTCGGTACCCAAGAAGCTAGCCGCTTCCAAACGTACCCTTCAAGCCCGGCTCTGCCGGGCTTTTTTTGTGCCTGTGCGGCGCGTGGCGTTAACTGCGAGTGGCGCCCAGACGCTCCAGCTGGTCCCCGATCAGCTCCAGGCGCAGCAAGGGGTTGTCCAGGGCCAGCAGGCGCTGCTTCTCGGCCAGGGGCAGGGGCAGGAGCTCGCACCAGCGGTTAGCCAGCCAGGCGCAGTCGTCCCAGCGGTAGGGGGGTTGCACCGGCAGATCCTCGGCGGCGGCGCCGGTCTCCAGCGTGTGCAGCAGGCGCTGCATCAGCGGGGCCAGGGTGCGCAGGTCTTCGGGCACGGGCAGGGCCAGCTCCTCGTCCAGCAGCTCGGCCTCGCCCATCCACAGGCCGTGCGGCAGGCAATGGGGCTCGCCTAGGCGAAAGCGCCGCCCCCCCAGGCAGCGGATCTGCAGCAGGCCCGGCCGCGGCCGCTCCACCCGCTCCAGATGGGCCAGGGTACCCAGGCGCTCGAAGCGCTCGGTCAGAAAGCCCTCGCCCGCGCCGCGCTGGCGCACCTCCATGCCCTCGGTGAGCATCACCACGCCAAAGGGTTCGCCGCTCTTCTCGCAGCGCTGGATCAGGTCCAGATAGCGCGGCTCGAAGATGCGCAGGGAGAGCAGGCCGCCGGGAAACAGCGGCGACTGCAGCGGGAACAGGGGGATCGCGCTCATCGGCCGCATTGTGCCGCTGCCCGCCTCGCCCTGCGCTCGCCGCCGCTTATACCGTCGCTCAGGCCGCCATGCCCAGCAGGCGTGGCAGGGCCAGGCTGAGACCCGGCCAGTAGGTCACCACCAGCAGGAAGCCCAGCATGGTCAGCAGCCAGGGCCAGACCGCCACGGTCAGCTCGGTGATGCCCATCTTGGTGATGCCCGAGGCCACATAGAGGTTCAGGCCCACCGGCGGGTGGCACAGGCCCACCTCCATATTCACCGCCATCAGGATGCCCAGATGGATGGGGTCCACGCCCAGCTTCACGGCCACCGGGAAGAGGATGGGCGCCATGATCAGCACGATGGCCGCCGGATCCATGAAGTTGCCCGCGCCCAGCAGGATCAGGTTGACCAGCAGCAGGAAGACCACCAGGCCGAAGCCCTGGGCCGACATCCAGGCCGCCATGGTCTGCGGGATCTGCTCGCTGGCCATCAGGAAACTGAACAGCACCGCATTGGTGATGATGTAGAGCAGCATGGAGCTCATGGCCGCGGCGCGCAGCAGCACCTTGGGCACGTCCTTGAGGCTCATGTCCTTGTAGACGAAGACGGCGATCACGAAGGCGTAGACCGCTGCCACCGCCGCCGCCTCGGTGGGCGTGAACTTGCCGCTGTAGATGCCGCCGATCACCACGACGATCAGCATCAGGCCCCAGAAGCTCTCGCGGAAGGCCTTGAAGCGCTCGGCCCAGCTGGCCTTGGGCAGGCGCGGGTAGTCATGCTTCTTGGCGCGACGCCAGGTGGTGATGCCCAGCAGCACCGACAGGCACAGGCCCGGCACCACGCCGGCCATGAAGAGCTGGCCCACCGAGGCCGTGCCCACGGCCTCGCCATTCGGACCGGTAGCCGTCATGCCGGCGGTGGCGATGGAGAACATCACCAGATTGATCGAGGGCGGGAACAGGATGCCCAGGGCGCCCGAGGTGGTGATCACGCCGGCGCCGAACTCCTTGGGGTAGCCCTGCTTGGTCATGGCCGGCAGGATGATGGAGCCAACCGCCACCACGGTCGCCACCGAGGAACCCGAGATGGCCGCGAACATGGCACAGGCCATCACGCCCGCCAGACCCAGGCCGCCGTACCAGTGGCCGATCATGGTGGTGGCGAAATGGATGATGCGCCGCGCCACCCCGCCATGGGTCAGGAAGTTGCCCGCCAGGATGAAGAAGGGCACGGCCATGATCTCGAACTTCTCGATGCCGGTGAACAGCTTCAATGCCACCGATTCGATCGGCACATTGGTCATCGTGAAGAGATAGGTCAGGACCGTCAGGCCCAGCGAGATCGAGATCGGCATGCCGGTGAGCATCAGCAGCACCAGCAGGGTGAAGATGATCAGGGTGTTCATGCGGCTTGCTCCTTGCCCTCATCGACGCCATCGACATGGCCGTGATCGGCGTGCGGCACATGACCGGTCTTCAGGAAGGTCCAGCAGACCTGCAGGAAGCGAAAGCACATCAGGTAGGAACCGAGGGGCACGCAGCTGTAGGCGATCCAGGTCGGGATCTCCAGGTCGGGCGAGGTGGGCCCCTCGAAGAGGTCACCCATGGGCAGGCCCAGGGCGTGGAAGAAGGCGTAGTGCGCGCCGTTCTCCCACACAAAGGTGGCGCCCAGGGTGCCGATGGTGGCGGTGAAGACCGCGCCGGCCAGCAGGCTGAAGATCACCAGGTAACGGGCCTTCTCGGGCGGGAGCTTGCGCACCAGCACGTCCACGCCCACATGGGTGCCCGCGCGCACGCCATAGGCGGCGCCAAACTTGGCCATCCAGACGAACATATAGATGCACAGCTCCTGGGCCCAGCTCACGTCGATGCGTATCACCCAGTCCTGCAGCAGCGGCACACCGGCCAGGAAGCGGTGCAGCACCGCCATCGCGATGACCAAGGTCGCCGCCCCCATCAGGGCCGCGATCAGGGTCTCTTCCACTCTATCCAGCCAGCGCAAGCTCATGGCGGATCTCCTCGATGATGGTCGCCGGGCACGACCGCGGCGCCCCGGCAGAGCGAGGGCGGCCGCGGGCCGGGGCCCGGCTGAAGCGGGGGGGATTTACTTGGGGGCCTGGAAGCCCGCGGCCTTGTAGGCGGCCTCGACGGTGGCCTTGCCCACGCGGCTTTCCATTTCCCTGTGCACCGGCATCAGGGCCAGCTTCCACTCATTGACCTCGGCCGGTGTCAGCGCATAGACCGTGCTCTTGCCGCTGGCCTTGATCTTCTCCAGGGCCTGGGCGTTCTCGGTGGCCGCGATGGCATTGGCATAGGTGGTGGACTCGGCCACCGCGCCTTCCAGAATGGCGCGGATATCTGCCGGCAGGCCGTCGAAGAACTTCTTGTTCACGATCACCGCATAGGCCAGATGGCCGTGGTTGGAGAGGGTGGTGTGCTTCTGCACCTCGTAGGTCTTCTGCGTCAGGAAGTTGGAAGGCACACCCTCGGTGCCGTCCACCACGCCCGACTGCAGGGCCTGGTAGAGCTCGCTGAAGGCCATCACCTGGGGGATCGCGCCCAGGGCGCGCATCTGGGCGTCCAGCACCTTGCTGGACTGGATGCGCATCTTCAGGCCCTTGAAGTCCGCCACATGGTGCAGGGGCTTGTTGGCCGACATGATGTGGAAGCCGTTGTCCCAGAAGGCCAGGCCCTTGATGCCCTTGGGCTCCAGCTTCTTGAACAGCTCCAGCCCCAGGGTCTGTGTGGTGTTGCGGAAGGCCGCGTCGTCCTTGAACAGGAAGGGCAGGTCGAAGACCTCGAACTCCTTCACGCCCAGGGGTCCGAACTTGGCCAGCGAGGGCGCCAGCATCTGCACCGAGCCCAGCTGCAGCGCCTCCATCTCTTCCTTGTCCTTGTAGAGCTGGCTGTTCGGGTAGACCTCGACCTTGACCCGGCCCTTGCTGCGCTCCTCCACCAGCTCCTTGAAGCGCTGGGCGCCCTTGCCCTTGGGCGTGTCGGGCGCCACCACATGGCTGAACTTGATGACGATGGGGGCCTGGGCCTGGGCGGGCAGGCTGAAGGCGGCGCCCAGGGCCAGGGGCAGGGCCAGCAGCAGGCGGCGTGACAGGGTCGAGCTCATGCTTGTCTCCGGATCGGAATAGTGGGATGCACGCATGCTCGCCAAAGCCGGCCGGCCGCGGCAGTGTGGATATCCGCATCGCGGCCCGGCCGGGCCCTGCCAGCGCCGGAGGCTCGCATAGACTGCCCGCATGCCCGATCCCAGCACGCCCTTGCAGCAGCCGCCGGCGCCCGCGCCGCGCCTGGGCCTGTGGTGGCTGCCCCTGCTGCTGGCCCTGATCTTCGTGGCCCTGGTCGTGGTGTGGCTGCAGCACGACGATCAGGTGGAGGTCGAGAACCAGCAGGCCACCCTGATCACCGACGCCCTCTCGCTGGAGGCGACGCTGCGCGGCGTGGTGGTACAGGAGCAGCAGCGCCTGGAGCTGATGGCCCAGGGCCTGGGCAAGGCCCACCACAACCCGCAGCGCGCCCCGCAGCTGCAGCAGGACGCCCAGCTGCTGCAGGCCCTGCGCCGCGGCTGGGTCAGCGTGACCTGGCTGGACGCCCAGCACCGCCTGCTGGAAGAAGTGCCGCGCTCCGCCCCGCAGGCGCGAGCACCCACGGCCGGGCTCTCGGTGCATCTGCACGCGCCCGTGCGCGATGCCCATGGCGCCGAGCGCGGTGAACTGATCGCGCGCCTGCAGCCTGCCGAGCTGCTGCGCCAGTACATGCCCTGGTGGCTGGCCCGGCGCTACGAGGTGCGCCTGGTCGACGCCTTCGGCCAGGAGATCTCCAGCGCCAGCGACCGGCCCCAGGCCGCGCCCGCCCCCGAGGGCGCCCTGATGCACCGCATCTCCTTCGACCCGCCCCTGCCCGGTGTCTTCATCGAGCTCAGCGCGCGCGACGCGCTCAAGCCCTGGCACCAGCGCCTGCCCCTGCTGCTGATCGGGGGCTTTCTGGCCCTGGTGGCCTGGGCCAGCTGGCTGCTGCGGCGCCAGATGCAGCAGGTGCTGGCGGCCGGCAATGCCTGGCGCACCGAGGCCGCCTGGCGCCGCGCCATGGAAGACTCCATGCAGGTGGGCCTGCGCGCCCGCGATCTGGACGGCCGCCTGCTCTATGTAAACCGGCGCTTTGCCGATCTGGTGGGCATGACGCCCGAGCAGCTGGTGGGCGCCCAGGTGCCCTACCCCTACTGGCAACCCGACGACACCGAGGCCGCCATGATCCGCCACCGCCGCAATCTGGCCGGTGGCGCGCCGCCCGGCGGCTACGAGGCCAGCTGGCGCCACAGCAGCGGGCGCACGGTCCAGGTGCTGGTGCTGGACGCGCCCCTGATCGACGCCGCCGGCCAGCATGTGGGCTGGATGGGCTCGGTGCTGGACATCACCGAGGCGCGCGCTGCCGAGGCCCGCGAGCGCCGCCAGTTCGAGCAGCTGGCCCACCATGCGCGGCTCACCACCTTGGGCGAGATCGCCTCCACCCTGGCCCATGAGCTGAACCAGCCGCTCACCGTGATGAGCAGCTACAGCGCGGGCCTGGGCAACGCCCTGCGCGCGCGCGGCATCCGCGACGCCGAGATCCTGGACGCGCTGCAGAGTCTGGGCGAGCATGCCGCCCAGGCGGGCCGCATCGTGGCCCGCATCCGCGAATTCCTCTCGCGCCATGAGCCACTTGACGAGGCGGTGGACCTGGCCCATGTGGCCCGCCAGGCCCTGGGCCTGCTGCAGCAGGAGCTGACGCGGCGCGGCGTGAGCTGGAGCCTGCAGCTGGAGCCGGGCCTGGCCCCGGTGCGGGGTGATCCCGTGCTGCTGGAGCAGGTGCTGATCAATCTGCTGCGCAATGCGGCCGATGCCATGGCGGGCTGCGAGCGGCGCGAGATCGTGCTGCGCATCGCAGGGGCCGGCGCCGACTTCGCCCGGGTGGATGTGCGCGACAGTGGCCCCGGCCTGCAGGGCCGCAGCGTGCGCGAGCTCTGCCAGCCCTTCTTCTCCACCAAGCGCGAGGGCATGGGACTGGGCCTGGCCATCTGCCGCTCCCTGGTGGAATCGCACCACGGCGTGCTGGATGCCAGCGAGGCGCCCGGCGGTGGCGCCCTGTTCAGCTTCACCCTGCCCTACTGGCGCGCCGAGGCCGCCGATGCGGCCGATACCACGCACACCCCCGACGCCGAGGAGGCTCCGCCCCCATGAACCAGCCGCCCCTGCCCCGCCCCCAGCCCGAGGGCATGACCGTCTATCTGGTGGACGACGAACCCGCGGTGCGCCAGGCCCTGGGCTTTCTGCTGCGCTCGCGCGGCCTGCAGGTCCAGGCCTTCGAGAGCGGCGAGGCCCTGCTTGCCGCCCTGGACAGCTGGCCGCAGGTGCCGCCCGGCTGCTTTGTGTTGGACGTGCGCATGAACGAGGGCATGAGCGGCCTGGCCCTGCACGAGGCCCTGATCGCCCGCCGCCTGCGCCAGCCGGTGCTGTTTCTCAGCGGGCATGGCGACATTCCCATGGTGGTGGACGCCCTGAAGAAGGGCGCCTTCGACTTCCTGGAGAAGCCCTACAGCGACAACACCCTGGTGGACCGCATCCAGCAGGCGCTGGACGTGGCCGCGGCCCAGGGCGCCGATGCCGCGCGGGACGCCGAGGTGCGTGCCCGCCTGGCCAGCCTGACCCCGCGCGAGCGCGATGTGATGCGCATGGTGGCCGCCGGTCGCCTGAACAAGCAGATCGCCGCTGACCTGGCCCTGGCCATGCGCACCGTCGAGGTCTACCGCGCCCGGGTCTTTGCCAAGCTGGAACTGCGCTCGGCCGCCGAGCTCGGCGCCCTGCTGGCCCAGCACCCCGAGCCCTGATGCCCCGCCCCGCGGCGCCACCTGTTCCGGGGACAGGGCCTACGGAGCATCCCGAAGTGCCGCGCCTTGCCCCGCCCCGGGCCTGTGCTCACAATGAGGCGTCCACGCCCCGGTCCGCCATGTTCGCGTCCCCCCTCGCCCGGCCCTGCCGACCCCTGCTCTTGGGTCGGCTCCTGCTCTGCCTGTACCTGCTGCTGCTCGGCGCCAGCGCCCTGCGCGCCCAGCCCCTGATCGCCGTGGAAGACGACTGGCCGCCCTATGCCAGCCAGGGCCCGGACGGCGAACCTCAGGGCTTTGCGGTGCGGCTGGTGCGCGCGGCCTTTGCCAGCCAGGGCGTGGCGGTGCGCCTGCAGTCCATGCCCTTTGCCCGCTGCATGCGCGCGGCCAAGGAGGGCGGCGCCGCCGGCTGCTTCAACGCCACCATCACCACCGAGAACCGGGCGCTCTACCACTGGCACGAGCCGCCCATGTTCGAGGAGGAGCTGGCCATCTTCGGCCCCGCCGAACACACGGGCGGCGAGCTCACGCTGGCCGACCTGCGCGGGCACAGCGTGGGCTATACCAATGGCTACACCTACCCCACCGAGTTCATGCGCGACCCGGCCATACAGCGCAGCGGTGCCACCTCGGACAAACTGCTGCTGCGCATGCTGCTGAGCCGCCGGGTGGACTACATCCTGCTCAACACCATGCCCGGCATGCTGCGCATCCAGGGCGACCCGGCCCTGCAGGGCAAGGTGCGGCGCCTGGGCCGCATCTCGCAGGACGGCTTCTGGATCGCCTTCTCCAAGAACCACCCCGAGGGCCGCAAGCTGGCCGAACTGTTCGGCCAGGGCCTGGTCGAGCTGCGCCGCAATGGCAGCTACCAGCGCATGACGAGCGAGTTCCGCCGCGAGCTGGGCTTGCCGGCGCGCTGAGTTTCAGCGCAGCGTGTCTGCACTCAGCGCGTCTTGGCCTCGATGCGCTGGCGCAGCGCCGGCAGCAGGGCCAGGGCGGCCTCGCGCCCGGCCTGGATGCTGCGGCGGCGGGCCGTGAAGTCGGCGCTGCCTATGCCCAGCAGCTGCGGGCGCATCACCACATCGGCCTCGCGCAGCTCGTAGTTGTTGATGCTGCGGCTCATGATGGCAAAGGTCTGCAGCAGCATGCGCATCGCGTCGCCCAGGGGCTTGTCCTCGGGCGGCGAGCTGATGTCCACCGCGATCACCAGCTCGGCCCCCATCTGGCGCGCCTGGCGCACCGGCACCGGCGCCACCAGGCCGCCGTCCACATACTCGCGCCCGGCAATCTTCACCGGCTGGAACACCGCCGGCACCGCGCTGGAGGCGCGCACGGCAGTGCCGGTATCGCCGCTGCGGAACAGCACGCCCGAGCCATCGGCCAGGTCGGTGGCCAGGATGCCCAGGGGAATCGCCATCTGCTCGATGGTCTTGTGGCCGGTGCGCTCGCGCACAAAGCGCGCCAGGGCCTCGCCGCGGATCAGGCCGCGGCCCGGGAAGGCCCAGTCGGTGATCGCGCCCTCGTCCATGCCCTCGGCCAGGGTCTGCATCTCCTTGCCGTTCTTGCCTGAGGCATAGAGCGCCGCCACCAGGGAGCCGGCCGAGGTGCCCGCCACCAGGTCCACGCCGATGCCGTTTTCCTCCAGCACCTGGATCACGCCGATATGGGCAAAGCCACGCGCCGCGCCGCCGCCCAGGGCCAGGCCGATGCGCGGCGGCTTGGGTGTGGGCCGCGGCCCCGGCGGCGGGGTATCGATGGCCGGGGGGGTGGCCGGCGCCGTGGGGCCGCCGATCAGGGGCACGCTGGAGCAGGCGGCCAGCGCCAGGGGAGCCAGCAGCAGGCTCCGACGGGACAGGGAAGACATGCCGCGATTCTAGAAGCCCCGTCTGAGGGAAAGACCCGGCCGGAGATCGCCCCGAGAACTGTGACAATACGTGAACAGAAGGTGCACCAGCACCCGACAAGACCGAGGAGAGTCCAGCGGAGGGAGCGGCCGGATCCGCAGCGTCAGGCGCTGCGGGCATCCGTCCCGAACGTCGTTGAGCCTCGCTCCGACTCTGTCTTCACCTGTACACCCAAACTCCCGAGATTGACGCCGCGGGAGGCGGGCGCGGCTTTGCCGCACCCGCGTCGGCGTTTCACAAAAAGCCATAAAGAGGACTTTCATCACCATGTTCAAGCTTGCCCTGATCGCTGCCGGCGCCGCCGCACTGACCGGCTGCGCCTCGATCGTCAACGACAGCAACCAGCCCATGCGCATCGAGACCCTGAACGCCGCCGGCGTGACGGTCTCGGGCGCCGCCTGCAGCATCACCAATGACTACGGCACCACCAGCACCAAGTCGGGCGAAACCACCCAGGTGCGCCGCTCGGGCAAGGACCTGGACATCGTCTGCAAGCATCCGGAGAACCCGGAAGCCGTGGCTCGCGCCATCTCGCGCGCCAATGCCGGCATGGCGGGCAATATCCTGATCGGCGGCGGCATCGGCGCCATCATCGACCACAACAAGGGCACGGCCTACACCTACCCCACCTGGGTGCAGCTGGTGTTCGGCAAGTCCCTGGTCTTCGACCGCTCGGCCGAGAAGGACGGCCAGCCGGTGCCCGGCACCGAGCCCCTGGCCGCCGGCAAGCCCGTGGCCTCGGCCAAGTAAGCCTGCACGGGGCGACGCCCGGCAAAGCCGCCCTCGGCCGGCTTTTTCATTTGCCCCCCAGACGGCCCGTGCCTGCATCAGAATCAATACACCACATCCGCTGCAGGAGATCGCCATGGCCCTCACCCATGCCCGGCATGCCCAGCTGATCGACCTGGCCCCGCTGGCCGACGGCAGCACCGACAGCCCCAGCACCAGCCTGATCAAGACCGAGCAGCTGCAGCTGCTGCATATGGTGCTGCACGCCGGTCAGCGCCTGCCCGAGCACAAGGTGGCCGGCGAGCTGCTGCTGCAATGCCTGGCCGGGCGGGTGCGGCTGAGTCTGCCGGGCATCGAGATGCCGCTGGCGGCCGGCCAGCTGACGGTGCTGCGTGGCGGCGAGCCGCATGCGCTGCTGGCCGAGCAGGACAGCTGCCTGCTGCTGACCCTGGTGCTGGGCCGCGGCTGAATGCCCGAGCGCCACCGAGCATCCCCAGAACGGGCGGGGCCGGCCGTCATGGGCCGGCGCCACAATGCGGCGCAAGGAGTTCCGATGCCCCACGCTGCCCCCGCCCCCGCGCTCCCCCGCTCACGCCGCACCTGCGGCCTGCTGCTCTGCCTGCTGACCCTGGCCACGGCCGGCTCCGCCCTGGCCCAGACCGGCGCCAGCGATCCCCTGGGCCGGCGCTGCTGGCAGAGCTACACGGCCGAGCGCACCGCCCTGGATCTGCGCGAGCCGGTGGCCGTGAGCTTCACCAATCTGCGTCAGGGCTATGCCGTGCGTTCGCCCTTCTGGGTCGATTTCGGCGTGCGCGGCATGGGCGTGATCCCGGCCGGGCATCAGCATGCCCGGGCCGGCCACCACCACATCCTGATCGACACCCCGCTGCCGCGCGACCACCGCGCCCAGATTCCCTTCTCCAACACCCACAAGCATTTCGGCAAGGGCCAGACCGGGGCCGAGCTGGACCTGCCGCCCGGCAAGCACACGCTGCGCCTGCTCTTCGCGGACCATGAGCACCGGCCCTACTTCGTCTACAGCCGCGAGATCACCATCGAGGTGGTGGGCCGACGCACCGCGGCACCGCTGCGCATCGACCCGGCGCGCTTCGAGGAGAGCTGCGCCGCCTGGTACCAGGATCAGGTCAGCGCGCCGCGCTCGGGCGAGCGCGAGGTCTATATCAAGAACCTGCGCGCCGAGGAAAGCGTCAACAGCCCCTTTGTGCTGAGCCTGGGCGTGGTGGGTCTGGGCGTGGCACCGGCCGGCCAGGCGGTGAAGGACAGCGGCCATTTCTCCGTGCAGATCAACCGCGGCAGCGCCAGCGTGCAGCGCCTGGATCTCAAGGACGGCCGCACCGAGGCCGTGCTGGACCTGCCGCGTGGCGACTACGAGCTGGAAGCCCGCTTCCTGGACGGCCAGGGCCAGGTCTTGCTCAAGGCCACGCCGCTGCGCATCAGCGTGACGCGCCAGGATCGCTGACTCCAGGCGACACCCCGGCGCCTACACTGGCGCCATGGAGTACGCCCCCCTGATCAAGGAAATCGGCCGCGGCACGCGCGGCGCCCGCGACCTGAGTGCCGAGCAGGCCCAGGCCCTGTTCGGCGCCATGCTGGATGGCACGGTGCCGGCGCTGGAGCTGGGTGCCATCCTGCTGTCCCTGCGCATCAAGGGCGAGAGCGCGGACGAGCTGGCCGGCTTCTGGCGCGCCATGCAAGCGCGCACGGCCCGGCTGGCGGTGCCGGCGGGCGGGCCGCGCTGCGTGCTGCTGCCCACCTTCAACGGCGCGCGCAAGCAGGCCAATCTCATGCCCCTGGTGGCCCTGCTGCTGGCGCGCGCGGGCGTGCCGGTGCTGATCTTTGGCCGGCATGATTTCGACAGCCGGCAGAGCCCCTTCGAGCTGCTGCAGGCCCTGGGTCTGCCGGCCGCAGACGCCGTCGAACAGGCCGAGGACCAGCTCGCCAGCCGCCGCCTGGCCGTGCTGCCCCTGGCCCGGCTCAACCCCGGGCTGGACGCCCTGATGGCCCTGCGACCGCGCCTGGGCGTGCGCAACAGCGGGCACAGCGTGGCCAAGCTGCTGGACGCCGCCCCCGGCCGCAGCGTGCGCGTGGTGGCGGTGACCCACCCCGAGTACCTGGACAGCATGGGCCAGGCCCTGCTGGCGCAAAGCGCCGAGGGCCACCGCGGCCTGCTGATGCGCGCCAGCGAGGGCGAGGCCTATGCCCATCTGCGCCGCCGCGCCCAGCTCTATGGCTTTGTGGACGGCCAGCGCCTGGACCTGCACCCGGCCGACAGCACCGATCTCGACTGGCCGCTCTCGCCTGACTGCGAGGCCGATGCCAACGCCCGGCTGATCGAGGCGATGCTAGATGGCCGCGAGCCCCTGCCGCCACGCATTGCCGAGCAGGTGGCGGCCCTGCGCCGGCTGGCCGAGGGCTGATGCGCCGGCCTTCCGGCTATGCCGACGGCTTGATATGCTTATTCACGAATAAGCAATCTACGAATTTGTAGTTCTTATATATATAAAGCTTCCATACAGTCCGGCACCTAGGCCTGGGAGTCCCGTTCCCGGCCCCACCCATCGGGAGCAGCGGATTTGTTGTTGGACTGGATTGCGATCGCGAGCGGCTTCGGCGTCGGCCTGATCGTCGGCATCACCGGTGTCGGCGGCGGCTCGCTGATGACCCCGCTGCTGCTTTCGGTCTTCAAGCTCAATCCGGCGGTGGCCATCGGCACCGACCTCTGGTTCGCCGCCCTGACCAAGGTTTCCGGCTCGGTGGCCCATGCGCGCCACGGCCATGTGAACTGGCGCATCACCGGCCTGCTGCTGGCCGGCTCCATCCCGGCCTCGATGGCCACCGTGGCCCTGATGCACCTCACCGGCATCACCAAGGGCTGGGCCAGCACCCTGTCCTTCTCGCTGGGCATCGCCCTGCTGCTCACCGCCGTGGTGGTGGCCTTCAAGAAGAGCTGGCAGGCCCTGGGCCTGCGCCTGGAGCGCTACATGCCCGAGTCGCGCAAACCCGCGCTCACCGTGGCCTCGGGCGTGATCCTGGGCGTGCTGGTCTCGCTCTCGTCCATCGGCGCCGGGGCCATCGGTGCCACCCTGATCCTGCTCATCTATCCGCGCCTGCAAGCCAAGTACATCGTGGGCAGCGACATCGCCCACGCCGTGCCCCTGACCCTGGTGGCCGGCATCGGTCACGCCACGCTGGGCCATGTGAACTGGCTGCTGCTGGTGCCCCTGCTGATCGGCTCGGTGCCCGGCATCTGGCTGGGCGCCCAGCTCACCCGCCGCCTGCCCGATGGGGTGGTGCGCACCCTGCTGTGCCTGTCCCTGCTGATGGCCGGCTGGAAAGTGATTCACTGATTTCGTAGTTACGCGCAAGCCATGTACGCCTATACCGACTTCGACCGCCAGTTCGTGCGCGCCCGCGCCGCCCAGTTCCGCGACCAGCTGGAGCGCAATCTGGCCGGCACCCTGAGCGATGACGAGTTCCGCCCCCTGCGCCTGCAAAACGGCTGGTATGTGCAGCGCCACGCCCCCATGCTGCGCGTGGCCGTGCCCTACGGCGTGCTGTCCGCGCGCCAGCTGCGCCGCCTGGCCGAGATCGCCCGCAAATGGGACCGTGGCTATGGCCACTTCACCACCCGCCAGAACCTGCAGTACAACTGGATCCCGCTGAAGGACGCCGCCGATGTGATGGACGCCCTGGCCGAGGTGGACATGCACGGCATCCAGACCAGCGGCAACTGCATCCGCAACATCACCACCGACGGCCTGGCCGGCGTGGCGCCCGACGAGATCGTGGACCCGCGGCCCTATGCCGAGGTGCTGCGCCAGTGGAGCACCCTGCACCCCGAGTTCGCCTTCCTGCCGCGCAAGTTCAAGATCGCCATCTCGGGCGCTGCCGAGGACCGCGCGGCCATCGCCTGGCATGACATCGGCCTGCAGCTCAGGAAGAACGCCGCGGGCCAGGTGGGCTTCCAGGTGCTGGTGGGCGGCGGCATGGGCCGCACCCCCATCACCGGCCAGGTGATTCACGACTTCCTGCCCTGGAACCAGATCCTGGTCTATCTGGAAGCCATCGTGCGCGTCTACAACCGCTATGGCCGCCGCGACAATATGTACAAGGCCCGCATCAAGATCCTGGTCAAGGCCGAGGGCCAGGCCTTCTTCGATGCGGTCAACACCGAGTTCCAGCAGATCCTCAGCGATGACGCCGGCGGCCACGAGCACCTGATTCCCCAGGCCGAGCTGGACCGCGTGGCGGCCAGCTTCACGCCCCCGGCCGGCGTGAGCGCCCTGCCCGCCGAGGACATCTTCGAAGGCGCCCAGGGTGACTACAAGCGCTGGCTGGAGCGCAATGTGCACGCCCACCGCCTGAGCGGCTACCGCGGCGTGACGCTCTCGCTCAAGCGCGCGGCCCTGCCGCCCGGCGACATCACCGACGCCCAGATGGAAGCCGCCGCCGAGCTGGCCGAGCGCTTCAGCCAGGGCGAGCTGCGCGTGACCCACGACCAGAACCTGCTCCTGCCCTGGGTGCGCGAAAGCGATCTGGCCGCGCTCTACGAGCTGGCCAAGGCCCATGGCTTCGCCACCCCGAACATCGGCCTGCTCTCCGACATGATCGCCTGCCCGGGCGGTGACTTCTGCGCCCTGGCCAATGCCCGCTCCATCCCGGTGGCGGCCGCCATCACCGAGCGCTTCCAGGACCTGGACGAGCTCTACGACATCGGCGACATCGACCTGCACATCAGCGGCTGCATCAACAGCTGCGGCCACCACCACAGCGGCCATATCGGCATCCTGGGCGTGGACAAGGACGGCAGCGAGTGGTACCAGATCACGCTGGGCGGCTCGGACGGCTCCACCCTCTCCGGCACCGCCGTGCCCGGCAAGGTCATCGGCCCCAGCTTTGCGGCCGACGAAGTGCCCGATGTGATCGAGTCCCTGATCCAGACCTACCGCAGCCAGCGCGCGGCCAACGAGCGCTTCATCGACACGGTGCGCCGCGTGGGCCTGGAGCCCTTCAAGGCGCCGGCCAATGCCCAGCGCACCCTGACTGCCACCGCCGCCCGCTGAAAGCCCACGACGATCATGAAGTTCATCGACCCCCACCACGATCAATGGCACCGCGTCGTCGGCGAGGACGGCCCCAAGCCCGATCCCGATCCGGCCCCCCACCTGCTGCTCACGCTGGAGCAATGGCACGCCGTGCGCGGCCACTGGCCGGCCGATCTGCCCACGGCCGTGGAAGTGCCCAATGACGCCGCGATCGAGGACCTGGCCGCCGACCTGCCGCGCCTGGCCCTGATCGTGCTGCAGTTCCCCAAGTGGGTGGACGGCCGCGCCTACAGCCAGGCCCGCCTGCTGCGCAGCCGCTACCGCTTTGCCGGCGAGATCCGCGCCACCGGCGAGGTGCTGGTGGACATGGTGCTGCTGGCCGCCCGCACCGGCTTTGACGCCGTGCAGCTGCGCGCCGACCAGGATGTGCATGCCGCCCGCCGCGCCCTGAGCTTCTTCCCCGGCCATTACCAGGGTGACACCGCCCAGCTCAAGCCGCATTTCGCCCAGCAAGGGGGCTGATCATCATGAGCGGCGACATCTCTTCCCTTTCATCGCTGCGGCCCGGCGACAGCGCCGGCGCCTCGGCCATCGCCCTCTACGCCCGCGCCACGCCCGGCTTCGAGGCGCGTGTGGCTGAGACCCTGGCCCTGCTGAAGCAGGCCGTGGCGACGCATGGCAGCGGCCTGATCCAGTCCACCAGCCTGGGTGCCGAGGACATGGTGATCACCGATCTGATCGCCCGCCATGGCCTGGCCATCCCCATCGCCACCCTGGACACCGGGGCCCTGCACGCCGAGACCCTGGCCCTGATCCCCGCCATCGAGCAGCGCTATGCGATCAAGGTGGAGGTCTTCAGCCCGGTGCAGGAGGCGGTGATCCAGTTCGTCAGGACGAATGGCGAGCGCGCCATGTACGAGAGCCTGGCCCTGCGCAAGGCCTGCTGCGGCCTGCGCAAGCTGGAGCCGCTGGCGCGCATGCTGGCCGGCCGCCAGGCCTGGATCACCGGCCTGCGCCGCGAGCAGAGCGCCAACCGCGCCGAAGTGCCTTTTGATGAGGACGACGGCCAGGGCCGCCGCAAGCTCAATGTGCTGGCGGCCTGGAGCTGGGCCGATGTCTGGCACTACATTCAGACCTACCAGGTGCCCTACAACGCCCTGCACGACCAGTTCATGCCCAGCATCGGCTGTGCGCCCTGCACGCGCGCCATCGCCGTGGGCGAGGACTTCCGCGCCGGACGCTGGTGGTGGGAAAACGATGACGCCAAGGAATGCGGCCTGCACAAGTCGCACTCCAACGATGAGTTGAACACGAAGAAGTCAGGAGCCCCGGCATGAACGCCCCGGTCAATCTCGAAAAACTGCTGCCCCAGGTGGACCACCGCCATCTGGACCATCTGGAAGAAGAGGCCATCTTCATCCTGCGCGAAGTGGCCGGCGCCTTCGAGCGCCCCGGCCTGCTCTTCTCCAGCGGCAAGGACAGCTGCGTGGTGCTGCACCTGGCCGAGAAGGCCTTCAAGCAGCGCCAGGCCGACGGCAGCTTCAAGGGCCGCCTGCCCTTCCCCCTGGTGCATGTGGACACCGGCCACAACTTCCCCGAGGTGATCGAGTTCCGCGAGCGCCGCGCCGCCGAGTTGGGCGACCGCCTGATCGTGGCGCATATGGACGAGTCCATCGCCCGCGGCACCGTGCGCCTGGCCCATCCGCTGGAATCGCGCAACGGCCACCAGACCGTGACCCTGCTGGAAGCCATTGAGGAACACCGCTTCGACGTGCTGATCGGCGGCGCCCGCCGCGACGAGGAGAAGGCCCGCGCCAAGGAACGCATCTTCAGCCACCGCGACGGCTTCGGCCAGTGGCAGCCCAAGGAGCAGCGCCCCGAGCTCTGGAATCTGTTCAACACTCGCATCCGCCCGGGCGAGCATTTCCGCGCCTTCCCCATCAGCAACTGGACCGAGCTGGATGTCTGGCTCTACATCGCCCGCGAGAACATCGCCCTGCCCAGTCTCTACTACGCCCACCAGCGCCCCGTGGTGCGCAAGAAGGGCCTGCTGGTGCCGGTGACCGAGGTCACCCCGCCCGAGGCCGGCGATGTGGTGGAAACCAAGACCGTGCGCTTCCGCACCGTGGGCGACATGACCTGCACCTGCCCGGTGGAGAGCACGGCCGCCTCGGCCCAGGACATCGTGGCCGAGACCCTCACCGTCACCATCAGCGAGCGCGGCGCCACCCGCATGGACGACCGCACCTCCGACGCCTCCATGGAGCGTCGCAAGAAAGAAGGCTACTTCTGATCATGAGCGCAGTTCCCGACAACATCGTCCACCAGCAGGACGTCGACACCCAGCACCGCGCCCTGCGCTTCCTCACCGCCGGCAGCGTGGATGATGGCAAGAGCACCCTGATCGGCCGCCTGCTGTATGACAGCCGCGCCATCCTGGCCGACCAGCTGGATACGCTGGAAAAGCGCGCCGCCGGTGCGCCCATCGACCTGTCCCTGCTGACCGACGGCCTGGAGGCCGAGCGCGAGCAGGGCATCACCATCGATGTGGCCTACCGCTACTTCGCCACCAAGACCCGCAAGTTCATCATCGCGGACGCGCCGGGCCATGAGCAGTACACCCGCAATATGGTCACGGCCGCGGCCGGCAGCGACGCCGCCGTGGTGCTGGTGGACATCACCAAGCTGGACCTGAGCCAGGCCGAGGTGGCCCTGCTGCCCCAGACGCGCCGCCACAGCCTGCTGGCCCATTTGCTGCGCGTGCCCAGCATCGTGTTCGCCATCAACAAGATCGACGCCCTGGCCGAGCCCGGCGCCGCCCAGGCAGGCTTCGCCAAGGTGAGTGCCGCCCTGCGCGCCTTCGCCGAGCAGGCCGGCATCGCGGTGACGGCCATCATCCCGGTCTCGGCCCTGCGCGGTGACAACGTCACCCAGCCCCTGGACGCCGACTGGTACGACGGCCCCTCCCTGCTGCAGGTGCTGGAAGGTCTGCCCGCGCTGCAGGAGCAGGTCGAGGGCCAGCTGCTGATCCCGGTGCAATACGTCGCCCGCGAGGGTGAAGGCACGGGCCACCAGCCGCGAACCCTCTGGGGCCGCATCGCCCACGGCCAGGTGCGAGCCGGCGACGAGGTGCAGATCCTGCCCAGCGGCGAGAAGGCCCTCGTGGCCGAGGTGCGCCGCGCCGGCGAGACCGTGGCCCATGCCGTGGCCGGCGAGTCGGCCGGCCTGGTGCTGGACCGCCAGTTGGATGTGAGCCGCGGCGACTGGGTGCTCACGCCCGGCAGCGCCACGCCGGTGCAGAGCTTCGAGGCCACGCTGGCCTGGCTGGACACCGAACCCGCCCAGCTGGGCCGCAAATACTGGGTGCGCCACGGCAACCGCTGGGTCCAGGCCCGTATCGCCGCCATCGAGCACAAGCTGGACATCCACAGCCTGGCCGAGACCGAAGCCCAGGAGCTGGCCGTCAACGAGATCGGCCATGTACGCATCGAGCTGCAGGCCGCCCTGCCGGTGGAGCCCTATGCGGCCAACCGCGTGGGCGGCTCGCTGATCGTGGTCGACCCCAGCAGCAACCGCACCTCGGGTGCGCTGCTGGTGCGCTGAAGCCAGGAGGGGCCGGTCCATGGGACGCGTCATCTTCGTCAGCGCCGGCCCCGGCGCGGCCGATCTCATCACCCTGCGCGGCGCGCGCGCGCTGCAGCAGGCCCAGGTGGTGCTGTTCGACGCGCTCACCGACCCCGCCCTGCGCGAGCTCGCGCCCCAGGCCCAGTGGCTGGATGTGGGCAAGCGGGGCTTCTGCGACTCCACGGCCCAGACCGCCATCGACGCCCTGCTGGTCAAGATGGCGCGCCAGCACCCCTTGGTGGTGCGGCTCAAGGGCGGTGACGCCAGCGTCTTCGGCCGCCTGGAGGAGGAGCTGCAGGCCCTGGCCGCCGCCGGCATTGACAGCGAGGTGGTGCCCGGCGTGACCGCCGCCATCGCCGCCGCCGCCCAGACCCGACGCCCCCTCACCCGCCGCGGCACCGGCCGCAGCGTCAGCCTCACCACCGCCATGACCCGCGAAGGCGATCTGCAGGCCGCCCGCAGCGCCGATACCGAAGTCTTCTACATGGCCGGCCGCCAGCTGGCCGCCCTGTCCCGCAAGCTGCTGGAAGCCGGCTGGGCGCCCGACACGCCCTGCAGCGTGGTCTCCCGCGCCGGTTGGCCCGACGCCCTGAGCAGCGAGCATGCGGTGTCGGGTCTTGCCGCCGCCACCCTGCTGCACCGTGGCCGCCCCACCGTGGTGGTGGTGGGCGCCGGCGCCGCGCCCGTGGCGGGCGAGCCCCGCCCCGCGAGCGGCGCCATGGCCCTGCATCTTGCGCAGGAACAAGCCGGCGACACCGCCCTCAGCAGCTAAAATCCGACGCTGCCCACAGGCCCGCCAGGGCCTTCGCCCCATAAGAATCGAGTTGCCCCACCATGACCCACGTCGTTACCGAAGCCTGCATCCGCTGCAAGTACACCGATTGCGTCGACGTCTGCCCCGTCGACTGCTTCCGCGAAGGCCCCAACTTCCTGACCATTGATCCGGACGAGTGCATCGACTGTGCGGTCTGCATCCCCGAGTGCCCGGCCAATGCCATCGTGCCGGAGGAAGATGTGCCGGGCAATCAACAACACATGATCAAGCTCAATGCCGAGCTGGCCAAGTCCTGGCCCAGTATCACCAAGCGCAAGCCGGCCCTGCCGGATGCCGATGAGTGGAAGGACAAGACCGGCAAGCTCTCCGAGCTGATCCGCTGAAGCCATGACCGACAGCCGCCCCACCGCCCCCATCGAAACGGATGCCCTGATCGTCGGGGCGGGGCCGGTGGGCCTGTTCCAGGTCTTCGAGCTGGGGCTGTTGGAGATCAAGGCCCACATCATCGACTCCCTGGCCTACCCCGGCGGCCAGTGCATCGAGCTCTACCCCGACAAGCCCATCTACGACATCCCGGCCCTGCCGGTGGTGACGGGCAAGGCGCTCACCGACAATCTGCTCGAGCAGATCAAGCCCTTTGGCGCCACCTTCCATCTGGGCCAGGAGGTGCAGGTGGTGGAAAAGCGCGCCGAGGACGGCCGCTTCTTCGTGCAGACCTCCAAGGGCACGCAGTTCCTGGCCAAGACCATCTTCATCGCCGGGGGCGTGGGCAGCTTCCAGCCGCGCACGCTCAAGGTCGAGGGCGTGGAGCCCCACGAAGGCAGCCAGGTGCACTACCGCGTGCGCAGTCCCGAGCAGTTCGCGGGGCAGAACCTGCTGATCATCGGCGGCGGCGACTCGGCCCTGGACTGGGCCCTGAACTTCTGCGCCGCCCATGAGGACGGCAACCCCCACAAGGCCGAGAGCGTGATCCTGCTGCACCGGCGCGACGGCTTCAAGGCTGCGCCGGCCAGCGTGGCCAAGATGCAGGCCCTGTGCGAGGCCCAGGAGATGCAGTTCCTGGTGGGCCAGGTCACCGGCATCGTGGAGCAGGACGGCCGCCTGACCGGCGCCAAGGTCACGGGCGCCGATGGCGTCACCCGCATCGTGCCCTGCGACCAGGTGCTGGCCTTCTTCGGCCTGAGCCCCAAGCTGGGCCCCATTGCCGACTGGGGCCTGGCCCTGGAGCGCAAGCAGATCGTGGTGGACACCGAGAAGTTCGAGACCTCGGTGCCCGGCATCTTCGCCGTGGGCGATGTGAACACCTATCCGGGCAAGAAGAAGCTCATCCTCTCGGGCTTCCATGAGGCCGCGCTGGCCGCCTTTGGCGCCGCGCCGTACGTCTTCCCCGAGAAGCGGGTGCATCTGCAGTACACCACCACCAGCCCCAAGCTGCACAAGGTGCTGGGCGTGGAGTCGCCGGTCTTCGACTGAGTGCCCGGGGCGCCCAGGCTCAGTCGACGATGGTCACCGGCACCGCGCCGCGGCGCACCTGGTCGCCCAGCAGGGTCGGCCAGTACTGACCCTCGGCGTTGCGCACCACCAGGCCCAGCTCGGCATAGCGCTGCTGCAGGCGCTCCGGCACCTCCTTGCCCCCGGGCACCTGGGGCATGAACCACAGATAGTCGCGTTCTTCCTGGGTCAGGGTGATGGCGGGCGTGTCGGACATGGAGGCGGTCTGGCGCTTTTGAGGCGTTGGCTGAAAACGGTGACCGCCATTATCGCGGCGGCCCCCGCCGCTACAATAACGCCCGCTTCGCCAGGTATGGCGGAGCTTCGCTAGGGGTGCTGGCGCGGCCTGTTCTTACAGGCGGCACTGGCTGAGAAAGTCCCTTTGAACCTGATCGGCGGTGCGCAAGCGCTGCCATGCCGGCCCGGCCGGCACGAGGTAATCCTCGCGCAGGGAAGCACGCCCGCTACGGCACCCATGCCGTGCCGCCGGTCCCGCCGCAGCACTTTCTCGCTGCCGGGCCGCGCGGGCCCGTGATACCCCCTGCCATCGTCTGCTGTAGAGAAGTACGAACCCGATGGCTCCCACACCCCACTCCTTCGCCTCCGTCCCGCGCCGCCTGCCTCTGCGCGCGCCCCTGCTGCTGTCCGCCCTGAGCCTGGCCCTGCTGCCGGCGCTCGCCCAGCAGCAACAGCAATCCCTGCCCGCCGTGAGCCTGCAGGGCCGCTCCGCCGAAGCCCCGGTGCTGGTGGGCGGCTTTGGTGAGACGCCCGTGGCCAAGCTGCCCCTGCAGGCCCAGGTGATCAGCGCCGAGCGCCTGCGCGACCTGGGCGTGGACGCGCTCTCCGGCCTGACCCTGCTGGACGCCAGCGTGGGCGATGCCTACAACTCCCAGGGCTATGTCTCCTATCTGAAGGTCCGCGGCTACGACCTGGACAACCGCTTCAACTACCGCCGCGACGGCCTGCCCATCAATGCCGAGACGGCCCTGGCCCTGGGCAACAAGAGCAGCGTGGAGCTGCTCAAGGGCACGAGCGGCATGCAGGCCGGCACCAGCGCCCCGGGCGGCCTGGTGAACCTGGTGGTCAAGCGCCCCAATGGCAATTTCACGACCCTGGGCCTGGAGCTCAGCGAGCGTGGCACGGTGGAAGCCAGCGTGGACCTGAGCCGGCGCTTCGGCACCGATCAGGCCTTCGGCCTGCGCCTGAACGCCAGCGGCGCCAGCCTGCACCCCGAGCTGCGCAATGCCAAGGGTGATCGGCAGTTGCTGGCCCTGGCCGGCGACTGGCGCGCCACGCCCGACACCCTGGTCGAGGCCGAGTTCGAGTGGAACCGCCAGAGCCAGCCCAGCCAGCCCGGCTTCAGCCTGCTGGGCAACACCCTGCCCTCGGCCCGACAGATCGATCCGCGCATCAATCTGAACAACCAGCCCTGGACCCAGCCGGTGGTCTTTGACAACCAGCATGCCTCGCTGCGCCTGACGCAGCGGCTCAATGCCGACTGGAAGGCCCAGGCCCATCTGGGCCTGCAGCGCCTGAAGACCGACGACCGCCTGGCCTATCCCTTCGGTTGCAGCGAGAGCGCCGAGGTCTACTGGGCCGATCGCTACTGCCCCAACGGCAATTTCGACGTCTACGACTTCCGCAGCGAGAACGAGCGCCGCAACACCGACGCGCTGGACCTCTCGCTGAGCGGCCGCTTCAGCACCGGCACTCTGCGCCACGAGCTCAGCACCGGCCTGCTGCTCAGCCGCTTCGAGACGCGCGGCCAGACCCGCCGCAACGACGGCCCGGGCACCGGCAATATCAATGGCCAGTTGATCGCTAGCGGTCTTCCCGCCGGGACCGACGAGATGACTCTGCGCGACGAGCGCAGCACCGAGTTCTATCTGCGCGACGCGGTGCAGCTCGACGCCTGGCTGCCCGGCCTGAAGGCCTGGGCCGGCCTGCGCCACACCCGCCTGCAGCGCGAGAGCGTGCAGACCGACGGCAGCCGCGCCACCGACTACGCCCAGAGCTTCAGCACGCCCTGGCTGGGCCTGAGCCAGGCCCTGAGCCCGGACCTCATGGTCTATGCCAGCTGGGGCCAGGGCATCGAGTCCGAGGTCGTGCCCAACCGCAGCCGCTACCAGCGCCCCGGCCAGGCCCTGCCCGCGCTCAAGAGCCGCCAGCTGGAGCTGGGCCTGAAGTCCGGCAGCTCCACGGTGGACTGGGGTCTGGCCTTCTTCGACATCAAGCGGCCGCAGTGGCGTGATTTCGGCGACTGCGACAGCACACCGCTGAGCTGCGAACGCCGCGCCGATGGCATCGCCCGCCACCGCGGTCTGGAAGCCCAGGCCGACCTCAAGTGGCAGGGCGGCGGCCTGCTGGCCAGCGCCATGAAGCTGCAGGCCCGCCAGCGCGGCAGCGAGATCGCCAGCCTCAACGGCCTCAAGCCCGCCAATGTGCCCGAGACCACGCTCAAGCTGCAGGGCCGCCAGCAGATCGCCGCCCTGCCCGGCCTGCAGCTGCAGCTGGGCCTGGTGTACGAGGGCGAGCGCGCCGTGCTGCCCGACAACAGCCTGCGCATTCCCGGCTGGACGCGCCTGGACGCCGGCGCCCGCTACGAGCAGGCCCTGGCCGGCGGCCAGCTGCTGACCTGGCGCCTGGGCGTGGACAACCTGGCCGACCGCCGCGCCTGGAAGGAATCGCCCTACCAGTACGGTCATGTCTACCTGTATCCGCTCGCGCCGCGCACTTTCCGAGTGAGTGTTGAAGCAAGCTTGTAAAGATTCAAAAACTATGGCTATAATGCAAGGCTCTGTTCCCCGATAGCTCAGTCGGTAGAGCGCCGGACTGTTAATCCGTAGGTCCCTGGTTCGAGCCCAGGTCGGGGAGCCAAGAACAGAAGCGTCGTGTTCGCGCAAGCGGGCAAGACGACAAAGCCAAGACGGCCTGCCGCCACCGAATGGCAGGCCCGACATAAGAGAAGAACAATTCCTCGATAGCTCAGTCGGTAGAGCGCCGGACTGTTAATCCGTAGGTCCCTGGTTCGAGCCCAGGTCGAGGAGCCAAATCAAAGCCCTGCAAGCATCAAGCCTGCGGGGCTTTTTCTTTGTCGAATCCAATCACCTCTCGCACAGGAAGCTCCACCATGTCCACCCCCACCCTGCCCGCCTGCCCTCAATGCGCTTCCGACTACACCTACGAGGACGGCAGCCAGTTGGTATGCCCAGAGTGTGGTCATGAATGGTCGGCGCAGGCTGCATCGACCGCCGCGGTCGACGACGTGCGGGTGATCAAGGACGCCGTCGGCAACGTGCTGCAGGACGGCGACACCGTCACCGTGATCAAGGACCTGAAGATCAAGGGCTCCTCCCTGGTCGTCAAGGTGGGCACCAAGGTCAAGAACATCCGCCTCACCGAGGGCGACCACGACATCGACTGCAAGATCGAGGGCATAGGCGCGATGGGCCTGAAGTCGGAGTTCGTGAAGAAGGTCTGAGGCCGCTACGGGCCAGCCCCAGGGCACGGACTCACCCGGGGCGGCGACACTGGCGCCATGCAGCCAGCGTCCGCGCTCCAGACCGACACGTCCCGCAGCCCAAGCACCCGCCTGCTGGCTGCGCTGGACCGCCTGTGCGCCGCCCTCGCCTGGCTGGCCCTGCCCTTTGCGCTGCTGCTGGCGCTGCAATGGCCGCTGCGCCAGACCGGCTGGCTCTCGCCAGCCCGGGTCAATGATCTGGCCCAGTGCCTGTTCGCCCTGCTGGTGGCCGTGGCCCTGCGCGAGGCCGCGGCGCACGGCGCCCATCTCGCCAGCTCCACGCAGGCGCCGCGTCTGCCCCGCCTGCTGCGCCTGGGCGCGCTGCTGCCCTGGTGCCTGATCAATCTGGGGCTCGCCGCCCCCGCCGCCTGGCGCTCCCTGCTGCAGTGGGAGCGCTTTCCCGAGACCTTCAGCCCCGGCTACTTCCTGATCAAGTGGGCCTTGCTGCTGCTGCTCCTGCTCCTGGCACTGCAGACCCTGGTGGAGCTGCTGGCCGCGCCACGCCGCGCCTCATGAGCGGCTTCTCCGCCGCCACCCTGGGGCCCCTGCTCTTCGGCCTGGCCCTGCTGCTCACACTCTGGGCCCGCTGGCCGGTCTATGCGGCCCTGCTGGCCTGCTCGCTCTGGGGTGGGCTGCTGGGCCTGGCTCTGGGCTGGATAGACCCGCAGCTGCTCTGGGCCCTGCCGCTGCGCCTGTCCGGCCTGCTGGAGCACGACCTGCTCCAGGCCCTGCTGCTCTACGCCCTGGTGGGCGCCACCCTGCGCGAGCTGGGCCTGGCCGAGGCCTGGATCGCGGCCCTGCGCCGCCGCCTGGGCGAGGGACCGCTGGCCAGCGCCCTCGCGGTGCTGGGCTTTGCCGCCCTGTCTGCCCCCATGAACGGCTCGGTGGCCGCCAGCCTGGGCATGCTGCGCCACGGGGCCGAGGCCGCCCTGGCCGCCTGGCCCCGCCCGCGGGCCACGGCCTTGCTGGCGGCCGCCAGCACCCTGGGCCTGCTGCTGCCGCCCTCCCTGGTGCTGCTGCTCTGCGGCGAGGCCATGATGCGCGCTCACACCGAGGCCCTGGGCCAACTGGGCAGCGCCGCAGGCCTGGCGCGCGTGATGAACAACCAGGACCTGCTCGCGGCCGCCTGGCGGCCTGCCCTGCTCGTGCTGCTGGGCTTCGCCCTGGTGGCCGGCCTGAGTCGGCCGCGCACGAGCCCGGCCGCAGCGCGGCCCCGAACGGGCCGGGGCGGCGCACTGCCCTGGGTCTTCAGCGCCGGGGTGCTGCTGATGCTGCTGGGCGTGGCCTGGGGCTGGTGGCTGGCGGTGGAAGGTGCGGCCCTGGCCGCCGCCCTGCTGCTCGGTCATGGCCTGTGCTCGGGCCGCCTGTGCGGCCGCATGGCAGCCCTCTTGAGCCAGGCCCTGCAGACCGCGGGCATGCTCTTCGGCCTGCTGCTGGCGGCCAGCAGCTTCACCTGGCTGCTGCGCGCCCTGGGCAGCGATGTCTGGCTGCAGCGGGAGCTGCTGGCCCACAGCCTGGGCGGACCAGGCGCCACCCTGGCCCTGACCCTGCTCGTGCTGCTGCTGTGCAGCCTGGTGCTGGACGCCTTCGAGCTGATTTTCCTGATCCTGCCCCTGCTGATGCCGGTGCTGCTGCAGCAGCAGGCCCATGCCCCCTGGGTGGCGGTGCTGGCCCTGCTGATCCTGCAGCTGGGCTATCTGCTGCCCCCGCTGGGCTATGCGCTGCTGGCCACTCGCAGCGGACCGGGCGCCGAAGACCTCAGTCTGGCCCGGCTCGCGCCGGCCGTCCTGCCCTACACGGCGGTGCTCATCCTGGTGCTGGGCACCGTGCTGTGCTGGCCCCAGGCCTTGTGCGGCCCACCTCCGCGCCTGGGGACCCCGGCCCTGGATGAGGCGCAGGCCCTGGACGAGCTGCTGCGCCAGGCGCCACCGCCCTCGGTGGATGAGGTCCCCGCCGATGCCGGCAGCGCCGCGCGCTGAGCAGGCTATGCTGCGCCCCGCACGCTGGCGGCCCGGCGCCCCGAGTCCCTTCGCACAAAGTCCTCTGTGGGAGTGAGGCAGGCAGGAGGCGGGGCTGAGAGCGCCACGGCGATCACATCAGGGAGACAAGATGAACAGAGACAGAGGCAGTCAGCGCGGCATCAATGTGCCCCTGCTGCTGCTTGCGATGGTGCTGCTCACGGCCTTGGCTGTCGGCGCCAAGATCCATTTCAAGAAGCTCGAAGCCCGCAAAGAGGCTCTTCAGCAGGAGCAGGCGCGCAAGGCCGAAGCGGACCGGCGCGCGAAGGAGCAGCTGCTGGAGCTCCAGCGCATGGAGCTGGATCGCCAGGCCGAGGCTGCCCGGAGCGCGACCATCGCGGCCCAGATCAAGCACAACCACGAGCAGATGCTGGAAGTCGCGCGCAAGTGGGACGATGCCGCCCGCCTGTCCCTCAGCACGCCGCGCTATGCCCTGCCCGCGGTGATCCTGCAACTGCAGGCCGCGCGCCGCGAAATGGACGATCTCTCAGTTCACGAGTGCCTGGTCCGCGCCAAGCGGCGGATTGTCGAGGGCATGGGTGAGGCGCTGCTCGGCTATGAAGCCTTCATGCGCATGGGCAACGACAACCAGCAAGCGCGGAACGAGCTGACCGCGCGCTTCCAGAACGCCCATCACAATCTCCAGCTGCTGAAGCTGGATACGATGGATTGCCACTGGCTGGGCCGGCCGCCAGCGGCGACACGGTAGCGCGGCTCCAGCACCCCCCCTAGGCTCGCGCCAGCGCCACCACCGGATCCAGCCGCGCCGCGCTGCGCGCCGGCAGAAAGCCGAAGAGCACGCCGATCAGGGTGGACACGCCGAAGGCCCCCAGGATGGCGCTGCTGGAGAAGACCATGCGGAAGTCGCTGGCGAAGCGGTCAAACAAGGCGCCGCCAGCCAGGGCCAGGCTCACACCCAGGCCGCCGCCGATCAGGCAGACCAGCACCGCCTCGATCAGGAACTGGCGCAGGATGTCGCTCTGGCGCGCGCCCACGGCCATGCGCACACCGATCTCCTGCGTGCGCTCGGTCACCGAGACCAGCATGATGTTCATTACCCCGATACCGCCCACCAGCAGGGAGATCAGCGCGATCGAAGAGATCAGCAGGGTGATGGTCTGCGTGGTCTGCTCGATGGTCTGGCGGATGCTGTCGGTGTTCATCAGGAAGAAGTCCTGCTTGCCGTGGCGCTGCGTGAGCAGGCGTGTGATGCCCTGCTCGGCCACGGTGCTGGGCACCGCATCGCTGACGCGCACGGTGAGGCTGCGCAGATAGTCCTGGCCCGTGATGCGGCTCATGGCCGTGGTGTAGGGAATCCAGATATTGAGCGCATCGTCGTTGCCGAAGGCGCTGCTCTTCTTGGCCGTCACGCCCACGATGCGCACCGGCACCGTGCCCAGCAGGATCACCTCGCCCAGCGGGTTCTCGCCGCCGGGAAAGAGGCTCTGGCGCGCGTTGTCGTCGATCACCGCCTCCTGCGCGCGCAGGCGCACGGCCTGGGCATCGAAGGCCTGGCCCTGGCGGAACTCATAGCCGCGCACGCGGAAGAACTGCTCGCCCACGCCGCTGACATTGGCCGACACATCCACGCTGCGGTAGCGCAGGCCCACATTGGCCGCCACCGTGGGCGTGACGCTGTCCACATAGCCCAGCTGGGCCAGGGCCTCGGCATCACCCGCGCGCAGGGTGCGCACCGCGCCGGCGCGCCGGTCGCCAAAGCCGCTGCCCGGCATGATGTCGATGGTGTTGGTGCCCATGGCACTGATGTCCGCCAGGATGCGCTGGCGCGAGCCCTCACCCAGGGCCACCACCGAGACCACCGAGGCGATGCCGATGATGATGCCCAGCATGGTCAGCAGGGTTCGCAGCCGGTGGTTGACCATGGCGCGCCAGGCCATGCGCGTGGCCTCGCCCACGCGGCCCAGCAGATCGCCCAGGCGCGAGCCAGCCGCCGCGCGCGGCTCGCGGTAGCGGCGGCCCGCGGCCGGGCCCGCTTCGGCGGTCTCGGATGCTGGAGGCGCCGCTGCGGGCTGGCGCGCCTGGCGCCGGTCGGCCACGATGCGGCCGTCGCTGATCTCGATCACGCGCTCCGCATGCGCCGCCACCTGGGGATCGTGGGTCACCAGGATCACGGTGTGGCCGTCGGCATGCAACTCCTCCAGGATGCGCATCACCTCGCGGCCGCTGGCCTGGTCCAGGGCGCCGGTGGGCTCGTCGGCCAGGATCACATCGCCGCCATTCATCAGCGCCCGCGCAATGGACACGCGCTGCTGCTGGCCGCCCGAGAGCTGGCCGGGCCGGTGGCGCAGGCGCTCGGCCAGGCCCAGGCGCTGCAGCAGGCGCTCGCCACGCGCATGGCGCTCGGCCGCGGCCGCCCCGGCATAGATGGCCGGGATCTCCACATTGCCCAGGGCCGAGAGATCGCCCAGCAGCTGGTAGCGCTGGAAGATGAAGCCGAAGTGCTCGCGCCGCAGCCGTGCCAGCGCATCGGGGTCCATGGCCTGGGTCTCCTGGCCCGCCACGCGGTAGCTGCCGCGCGTGGGCCGGTCCAGGCAGCCCAGGATGTTCATCAGCGTGGACTTGCCCGAGCCCGAAGGCCCCATGATGGCCACCATCTCGCCGGCCGCGATGCGCAGGTCCACATCGCGCAGCACCGCCACCACGCCCTCGCCGGCCGGGAACTCGCGCACCAGGCCTTTCAACTCCAATAGAACTTCCATCTCATCGATCTCCGGCCTTCCGCCGTGCGAGCGGCTGATGGAGCCGCGCGGAGCCCGAGGAGCCGGCATTGCCGGGCCTACGGGCTCGCCCCCTTGAGGGGGCGCGCGCAGCGCGTAGGGGGTGGGCCTTCATCATCAAAACATCCTCGGGCCGCCTGGGCCGCCACGGCGGCCCAGCGAGGGCGCGGCGCCGCTGACCGCCTCGCTGGTCACCACCTGCTCACCCTCGCTCAGGCCGTCCAGCACCTGGGCCTGCACCCGGTTGTTCAGGCCGATGCGCACGCGCTTCTCCTGGATCTGACCGTCCGCGCCCAACACCCGCACACGGTACTGGCCCTCGCGACCCTGGCCCAGCAGGGCCGCGCTCGGCACCACCAGGGCCTGGCGCGCGCTGGCCAGCACGATGGTGGTCTGGGCCGTCATATTGATGCGCAGGCGGCCATCGGGATTGGGCACATCGAAGATGCCGTTGTAGTAGATCGCGCTGGTGCCGCTGCTGCTGCTCGTGCTGCTGGTGCTGGTGCCGCTGCCATCGCTGGCAATGGTGGTGGGGCCGGGCTCCACCGCGCGCAGCCGCGCCTGGATGCGCCGGTCCGGCTCGCCCAGCAGGCTGAAGTAGACCGGCATGCCGGGCTTGACCCGCGGCACATCGGCCTCGGAGATCTGGGCCTTCACCGTCATGGTGTCCAGGCGCGCCAGCTTGATCAGGGTGGGCGCGGACTGGTTGGCGTTCACCGTCTGGCCCTGCTCGGTGACCACGGCCACCACCACCCCGTCCATGGGCGCGGTCACCCGGGTGTAGGAGAGGTTGAGCTCGGCCGTGCTCTGCGCCACCTGGGCCTGGCGGATCTGGGCCTGCAGGGCCTCGATCTCGGCGCGGGTGCTGGCCACGCTGGCCTCGGCCGCCTCCAGATCGGCGCGGGCGCCGGCATCGGCCGCCACCAGGGCGCGCTGGCGCTGCAGCACCAGCTCGGCCTGGGCCAGGCCGGCCTGCTTGGCGCGCAGCTGGGCCTGGCTGCTCTGCACCTGGGCCTGGGCATTGCGCAGCGCGTTCTGCTGCGGCAGGGCATCGATCTCGGCAATGGTCTGGCCCTGCTTGACCTCATCGCCCAGTTCCACGAAGAGTCGCTTGACCTGGCCCGTGACCTGGGCGCCCACGCTCACCAGCTTGGCCGCGCCCAGGGTGCCGGTGGCCAGCACGGTGTCCTCGATATCGGCGCGCTGCACCGGGGCCGTGGCCACCTGGGGCCGCGGCGGCGGCGCCAGCCACCAGTGCTGCACGGCCCAGCCCGCCAGGCCCAGGGCCAGCAGCAGGGCGACGCCCCAGCGCCACAGGCCTCGGCGCTGGCGGGGTGGGTTGGGCAACGAGGAAGGGGTGGCAGGCGTGGCGCTGCCGGCGGAAGGGTCTTGGCTCATGGTGTGGTCTGCGGGGCGGGCGAGGCCACGGTGGCGGCCTCCTGCGATTCGGTCTGCCAGCCTCCGCCCAGGGCCTTGTACAGGCCGATGCGGTTGGACTGCAGGGATTGCTGCAGGGTGATCAGGCCCTGGGCGGCGGCGTCCAGGCTGCGCTGGGCGTCCAGCAGCTCCAGCTGGCCGGTGGCGCCGGCGCGGTAGCTGGCCTCGGCCAGGTCCAGCTGGCGCCGGGCCGAGGCGTAGAGCGCCTGCTGGGCCTGCAGGCGCTCGTCCAGGCTTTGCGCCTGCGAGAGCCCGTCCGCCACCTCGCGGAAGGCCTGCTGCAGGGCCTTGTCGTACTGGGCCAGGGCGATAGCCCGGGCCTGCTCGGCCGCGCGGGCCTGGGCCGTGGCGGCGCCACCGTCCAGCAGGGGCAGGCTCAGCGAGGGGCCGAAGCTCCAGCTGCCGCGATCAAACAGGGCCGAGAGCTCGCTGCTGGCGCTGCCCAGCGAGCCGGTCAGGCTGATGCGCGGAAAGCGCGCCGCCCGGGCCACGCCCACATCGGCATGGGCCGCCTGCAGCGCATGCTCGGCCGCCAGCACATCGGGCCTGCGCTGCAGCACGCTGGAAGGCACGGCGGCCGGCAACGCGGGTAGCAAGGGCGAGCTGGCCGGCCCCAGATCCTCGGCCCGCGGCAGCAAGGCCTCGGGCAGGGCCGTGCCCAGCAGCAGCTCCAGGGCATGGCGGTCCAGGGCGATCTGGGCCCGGGCGCTGGCCAGGTCGGCGCGGGCGCTGTCGCGCGCGGTGCGGGCCTGGGCCAGGGGCAGACCGCCAATGGCGCCCAGCTCGTAGCGCCGCTGGGTGAGGGTCAGGCTTTGCTCGCGGCTGGCCAGCGTGCGCTCGGCCAGCACCAGGCGAGCCTGGTCGGCCGCCAGGCCCAGCCAGGCATTCGCCGTTTCGGCCACCAGGCTCAGGCGGACGCTCTGGCGCGCCGCCTCGCTCTGCAGAAAGCTCTGCAGGGCCGACTCATTGAGCTGGCGCACGCGGCCGAAGAAGTCCAGCTCATAGGCCGCCAGGCCCAGGCTGGCGCTGTAGCGGCTGCCGGTATCGGCGCGCGTGGCCGAGGCGCCCAGGGCCAGATTGGGCTGGGTGCCGGCCTCCTGCACCTGGTAGAGCGCGCGGGCCCGCTCCACATTGAGCGCCGCCACGCGCAGATCGCGGTTCTGGGCCAGGCTCAGCGCGATCAGCTGCTGCAGGCGCGGCTCGGTATAGACCTGGCGCCAGGGCAGGCGGTCCAGATCGGCGGCGGGCTCATCGGCCGCCAAACCCCGAGGCAGGGCCGCCGCCGGCCGCTCGTAGGGGCCCACCAGCTGGGCGCAGCCACCCAGCAGCAGGGCCAGGGCCAGCCCTCCCCCGGGCAGCAGGCCGGCCCGCCAGGGGCGCGGATTCTTCTTGCATTGCATGGCCCCATGATGCCGCCCCCGCTTGGCCGCCCTTTTGAGGCTTTGTAAAGATGCTGTGCAGAGCGCCCGCTGCACAAAGCCGCCGCCCGCGTGCCATCTGTCACCGGGGGCCGGGTCTTGCAGGCGCGCCAGCGCACACAAAAAGCCTGTCCGGGGCTAGCATCAGCCATTGCCGCATGGACTGGGGAGGAGACCGCCATGCCGCGCCGCCACAAGAAGCCCGCCTGACGCGCACTGCGCGCAGCGCCGGCCGGCCTGCGCCCCCCGAACCACGCCCCATGCCCGTCTCCATCCTCCCCGCCAGCAGCAGCCCGCCCGGGCCGGCCGCGTCCGGCCACAAGCACTCGGTGCGGGTGCGGCGTGCCCTGCGCGTGGGCAGCCGGGCCCTGATCGCCGTGAGCCTGATCTGGGGCAGCTATTTCAGCTGGAGCGGCGACGGCCTGATGCTGGCCGCCAATGGGCTGATGGGCGCCACGGGCATCGCCTGCTGGTGGCTCACCCGGCGCGGCGACACGCGCAGCGCCGCCCTGCTCTTCGTGGGCGTGCTCTTCCTGCTGCTGAGCCTGATGTGCGTGTTCATGGACATTCCCAATGCCCAGGCCCCGCGCGTCACCCACCACTACCTGCTGGCCCTGGGCGCGGCCAGCCTGCTGCTCTTCAAGCATGAGAAGCCCTGGCTGCGCCACGGCGCACCCCTGCTGTGCTTCGCGGCCTTCTATGCCTTTGGCAGCACGCAATGGGGCATTCCCAATGCACGCAGCCTGCCCGACGAGTTGCGCGTCAGCGGCTCCTGGGTCAACAGCGCGCTGGCCATGATCGTGACCTACCGCCTGCTCTATGTGATGCTGTCCGAGGTGGCCCAGCACCGCGCGCTGGCGGCCGAGCTGCGCCGCGCCCTGCAGGCGCCGCAGCAGCATTTCCATCTGCACTTCCAGCCCCAGGTCGACGGCCAGGGCCGGGTGCGCGGGGCCGAGGCCCTGCTGCGCTGGAAGCACCCCAGCAATGGCGATATCTCGCCGGCCGAGTTCATTCCGGTGGCCGAGCAGAGCGGCCTGATCCTGCCCCTGGGCCAATGGGTGCTGGGCCGCGCCTGCGCCCAGTTGGTGGCCTGGGCCGAGCAGCCGGCGCTGGCCGGCATCACGCTCTCGGTAAACGTGAGCGCCCAGCAGTTTCTGCAGCGCGACTTCGTGCCCCAGCTGCTGTCCATCCTCAAGCACAGCGGGGCGCGGCCCGAGCGCCTGATGCTGGAGCCCACCGAGAGCATGCTGGTCAATGATCTGGACGATATCGTGGCCAAGATGCACCAGCTCAAGGCCCGCGGCCTGCGGCTCTCGCTGGACGACTTCGGCACCGGCTACTCCTCGCTGAGCTATCTGAAGCAGCTGCCCCTGGACGAGCTCAAGATCGACAAGTCCTTTGTGCAGGACGTGCTGGAGAACCCGCAGGACGCCGCCATTGCCCGCACCGTGGCCACCCTGGGCCTGACCATGGGCCTGGAGGTGGTGGCCGAGGGCGTGGAGACCGAGGGCCAGCGCCGCTTCCTGGCCCAGATCGGCTGCCGCGCCTTCCAGGGCTATCTCTTCGGCCGGCCCCAGGCGGCGGAAGATTTCGAGGCCTTTGTGCTGAACCGCGAGGCCGAGGCTGCCTGAACGCCCCGGCCCGCAGGGCCTACACCAAGCTTGGTCTGCGTCAAATCACGGTCACAAAGCCTGGGCATACTGCGAAGCACGGAGGCGGAAACCGGCTGCAGATTGGGCAGAGACCTGGAACCCGTGACCAGCGCCGACGTACCCCATGCCCACGCCCCACCCTCAACCGGTGGGGCGTTTTTCGTGGTGCCCCGTCAACAGTGTCTGACCCGCCTCACTTGACCTGGCCCCGGCCCGGCGCGCACACTGCGCCCTTCCTCAACCCGAACCAGGAGACGACCATGGCTGCATTTGATCTTGCCCTGCTGCCGTCGGCCGCCTGCGTTCGCGGTCGGGAGCTTTGCGGCGTCGCTCGCGCCACTCGCTGAAGCGCTGATCCGCGGCTGATCCCCAGCCCGCTCCCGCCGCCCGCCCCGGGCGGTCGACGCACGAACCCCTCATCGCCAGTCTCGCGCCCTCCCCGGCGCGCCGGCTGACTGCGTTCCCCATTCGTTCGTCGTCGACATCATCATCATCATGCTCGAAACCCTCGACATCGAGGCCCTGCGTCGCCTGGGCCTGCCCCTGTCCCTGATTCCCCAACTGGCGGACCAGCCCGCCGAACCCGGCCTCGGCCTGTGGCGCATCACCGAGGTGCAGCGCGACCGCCTGAGCCTGCAATCCGCTCACGCCACGCAAGCGGCCCGCCTGCGCCCCGCCCTGCAGCAGGAATTGATCGCCCTGGGCGAGCAGCCGGCCGTGGGCGACTGGGTGCTGGCGCGCACGCTGGAGGACCAGAGCCTCTGGGTGGAGCGCCGGCTGGCGCCGCTCAACACCCTGGTGCGCCGCGACCCCGAGGGCCGGCGCCAGGCCCTGGTCAGCAATGTGGACACGGCCCTGCTGGTCATGGGCCTGGACCATGACTTCAAGCTCGCCCGCCTGGACCGCTATCTGGTGCTGGTGCGCGCGGCCGGCATCCCGGCCGTGGTGGTGCTCAGCAAGGCCGACCTCTGCCGCGAGCCCGAGGCCCGCCTGGCCGAGGTGGCCGACCACCTGGCCCACAGCCGCGCCGCCGTGGCGGCCGTGCTGGCCGTGGACGGCACCCAGGCCGAGGCCGCGCGCGCCCGGCTCGCGCCCTGGCTGGGCCTGGGCCAGACCCTGGTGCTGCTGGGCTCCAGCGGCGCGGGCAAGTCCACGCTGACCAACGCCTTGTGCGAGTCCGTGCAGCAGGCCACCGGCGCGGTGCGTCTGGACGACAGCCGCGGCCGCCACACCACCACCGCGCGCAGCCTGCACCGCACGCCCGGCGGCGCCTGCATCATCGACACGCCGGGCCTGCGCGGCCTGCAGCTGGACGCCAGCCGGGACGAGCTGGACACGGCTTTTGACGATGTGGCCCAGCTGGCCCTCAGCTGTCGCTTTCGCAACTGCACGCATGACAGCGAGCCCGGCTGCGCGGTGCGCGCCGCCCTGGCCCCGGCCCGGCTCCGGAGCTATCAGAAGCTGCAGCGCGAGGCCCGGCGCGAGGACATGAGCCTGCAGGACCGGCAGCAGCTGCTGGCGCAGTGGAAGGCGCGCGGGCGAGCCGCGCGCCTCCATATGCGCAGCAAGCGGGGCGAGCCGGGCTTCAGAGATTGAGCCTGCCCTCAGGCTTGACGATGCATGAGCGGGGGTCGGCGCAGCAGACTGGCTGGGCCGGTCCACTCTCAGGAGCACACCATGTCACGCCCCACACTGCTGCGCCCGCTGAACCCCTGGCTCATGGGCGCCACCCTGCTCGCCCTGGGCGGCTGCGCCACGCCGCCGGACATCCGCATCAATCCCACCCGCATGCATGTGGCGCCCAACTCGCCCTTCGGCTCCCTGAGCAGCCCCTCGGACCCCTCGGTGGCCCCGGAGAGCGTCAAGGCCGCCGAGGCCCTGCCCGCCGCGCGCTACTTCACGGCGATGAACAATGCGAAGACCCAGGAATCCGACGGCACACGAGCCCAGTTCATCGAGACCGGCATCGGCGTGGTCCAGGCCCATTGCCTGCGCTGGTTCCAGCGCATGAGCGACCAGGGCCTGGTCAAGGCCTATAGCGACGGCAATGTCAACATCATCCGGCAGCTGGGCACGGCCCTGCTGGGCATAGGCAAGGCCAACAGCATCATCGTGTCCACCTATGGCGCGGGCAACACGGCCTACGAGGGCCTGTCCAAGAACTTCGACGACTCCTTCCTGCTGGCGCCCAACTCGCGCAAGGTGAAGAACCAGATCATGGGCATCCTGGATTCCGAGGCCACCAAGCTGCGCTCCACCGACAAGGGGCCGAAGAACTTCGACCAGGCCTATGTCGCGCTGGAGCGCTATGCCGATCTGTGCACACATGCCACGGCGCGCGAGATCATCAACGACGCGCTGGACCAGGGCACCGCCAAGATCGCTGACGACGGCAAGGTGCGCGTCGAGCCCTCAGACAAGGCGCTGCAGCGCGCCAGCGAGGATGGGCGCAAGGCCGCCGTGGACGAGAAGCTCAAGGCCGAGGCCGAACGCGACGGGCTTCGCAGTGCTGCCGGCGCCACTGAGCGCATGCTGAAGATCCAGGCGGATCTGGCCGCCCAGGTCACACGCCTCACGACACAGCTGAACGAGGCCCAGGCCACTCTGGCCGAGGAACGCCGCAAGGCCCAGCCCCCGGCGGGCGCTGCCCCGGCCGCAGCGGCAACGCCCGCATCGGCACCGAACTGAAGCCGCCCGCCCCAACCGCGCCCGATGCGACACTCGGGCTCCAACAAGGAGGAGCCGAGGATGAAGCCGGACTTGCTAGCGCGCATCGATGCCCTGTTCGCCGAGATGGCGAATCGCCCCGCCCCCGGCTGCGTGCTGGGCGTCTGGCGCGAGGGCGAGCCGGCCTGGACCCGGGCCTATGGCCTGGCCAGCCTGGAGCTGGGCGTGCCGCTGCGGCCCCACAGCCGGCTACGCATCGCCTCGGTCTCCAAGCAGTTCACCGTGGCCGCGGCCCTGCTGCTGGAGCGCCAGGGCCGGCTGAGCCAGGAGGACGATATCCGCCTGCATCTGCCCGAGCTGCCGGAGCTGCCCCAGGTGGTACGCGTGGGGCATCTGATGCGCAATACCAGCGGCCTGCCCGATCTGCTGGAGCTGTTGCGCCTGGGCGGGGTGCAGCTGGACCAGCGCGTCAGCCGCGAGCAGCTGCTGCAGGTGATGCAGCGCAACCGCCACCTCAACTTCGCGCCCGGCAGCCGCTTTCTCTACTGCAATAGCGGCTTCGCCCTGCTGGGCCTGATCACCGAGCGCCTGAGCGGGCGCAGCCTGGACGCGCAGCTGCAGCAGGCCTTCTTCGAGCCCCTGCAGATGGACGCCACGCGCATGGTGGTGGAGAGCGACCTGCCCCTGCCGGGCCTGGCCACGCCCTATCTGGGCGATGGGCGCGGACAGTGGCGCCGCGCCCAGCACGGCTTCGAGCATGGCGGCGAGGGCGGCCTGGTGTCCAGCGTGGAAGACCTGCTGCGCTGGGCCGGCCATCTGCTCGCGCCCACGGGGGGCGTGGCCGATCTGGCCCAGGCCCTGGCGTCGCGCGTGCCGCTGAGCGGCGGCCACGCCTCGCCCTATGCCCATGGCCTGGAGCATGGCGAGCTGGAGGGCCTGGCCACCCTGGGCCATGGCGGCCTGTGGCCGGGCTTTCGCACCGAGTTCCTGCTGCTGCCCGCGGCACGCCTGGCGGTGGCCGTGATCAGCAATGACGGCGCGGTGAACCCCTACAAGAAGGCGCGCGAGGTGGCGCGACTGCTGCTGGACAAGCCGCTGGCCGCGCCGCGCTCCGGCGCCGCCGCGGCCCTGGCCGGCGACTGGCTGGATGCCGATGCGGGCGAGCTGCTGACGCTGAGCCCCACGCCCGAGGGCCAGCTGATGGCCCAGCACTGGGGCGTGCCCTTCGAGCTGCAGCAACAGGCCGACGGGCGCTGGCTGCCGCTGCGCGGCGCCTACGAGTTCGAGATTCCGGCCGCCGCGCTGGACGCGCAGGGCCGGCTGCGCCTGGCCCTGGGCGCGGGGCGCGAGGCCCGGCTGCAGCGCCTGCTCGCGCGCACGCCGCTGCCGGCCGATCTGGACGGCGTGTTCGAAAGCCCCGATGCCGGCGCGCGCTGGCGCGTGCGCGGCGAGGCGCTGCAGGCTGAGGGCCCTCTGCTCAAGGCGCCGCAGGCCTGGCGCCTGCAGGGCCTGGCGGGCGATCTGGTGGAGCTGCAGAGCCAGGGCTACTGGATGCAGAGCAGCCAGCTGCTGCGCCTGCAGCGCGAGCCCGGCGGCGCGCTGAGGGGCTTCACGGTGGACAGCGCGCGCATCAAGGGCCTGCCCTTCCATCGCTGCGGCTGAAGCGCGACAGGCTTCTGTAAATCTTTGGCAAAGCCGGGCCGGCGAGGCTGACGGCGGCGGGGGCTGCATGCGAAGCTGGCGGCCCCGCGCTGGTCCTGCGCCTTCATTCCCGCCTGCTTGCTCTTCTTCATGCGTCCGTCCCGTGCCGTCCCCCGCCCCACGTCTGCACTGCCCCGCCTGCTCTGCCTGAGCGCCGCCCTGCTGGGCCTGGCGTCGGCCTGGGCCCAGGAGCGGCCGGCCGCCCCCGCGGCCCCGGCCGAGGATGGCGGCGCGCAGAGCAGCAAGCCGACGGCCCCGGCCCCCGCTCGCCCCCAGCCCCAGCGCCGCAGCGCGGAGAGCCCCCGCCCCACCGAGCAGCTGGACCGGGTGGAGGTGCAGGGCGGCCCCAGCGACAGCGCGCTGCGCCGCGCCTCCACCGCTTCCAAGATCGTGGTGGGCCGCGAGGAGATCGAGCGCTTTGGCGATGCCAGCGTGGCCGATGTGCTCAAGCGCCTGCCGGGCGTGACCCTGGGCGGACGCCCGGGCCGCGGCGGCGAGATCCGCATGCGCGGCATGGGCGGCGGCTACACCCAGATCCTGGTGAACGGCGAGCGCATGCCGCCCAGCTTCTCGCTGGACCAGCTGCCGCCGGACCAGATCGAGCGCATCGAGGTGCTGCGCGCCCCCACCGCCGAGTACGGCGCGCGCGCCGTGGCCGGCACCATCAATATCGTGCTGCGCGAGGCCCTGCAAAAGCGCCTTAACGATCTGCGCCTGGTGCTGGGTGCGGAGCGCGGCGACATCAAGCCGCAGCTCTCCTGGACGCGCAACGACAAGCTGGAGTCCCTGCCCGGCAGCGCCTACAACCTGACGCTCACCGCCACCGACAACAAGCGCCGCGACGATGTGGACACCCGCATCCGCACCCTGGACCTGAAGAGTGGCAGCGAGAGCCTGCAGCGCAACACCGGCGAGAGCCTGGACGAGCGCAAGAGCCTGAACGTGAACGGGCGCCTACAGCTGCGCCTGGCCGGCGGCGACTCGCTGACCCTGATGCCTTTTGCCGTGTTCGCCCGCGGCCAGAGCGACAGCGAGTTCCGCCAGACCCCGGGCCGCGACTTCGACCAGGCCACCACCCATGCCGAGAGCGACTTCAGCATGCTGCGGCTGAACACCCAGCTCAACAAGCGCCTGGATGAGGACCGTCGCCTGGAGCTGCGCACCGGCGTGGGCGGCGCCAGCCTGGACAACGACAGTCTGCGCCGTGAGTCGCGCGGCAGCGGCGCGAGCCGCCTGCCCACCCGCCAGCAGCAGGACAGCACCCGCAACCGCGACCGCTCCTGGAGCCTGGCCGCCAAGCTCTCGCAGCAGCTGGGCCAGGGCGAGGGTCAAGCTGGGGGCACGGAACACAGCCTGGTGGGCGGCCTGGAGCTGGAAGGCAACCGCCGCCAGCAAAGCCGCCTCACGCTGAGCGATGGCCTGCGCCTGGCGGCGCTGGAGGACTTCGGCGACGACTTCCAGGCCTCCACTCTGCGCGTGGCCGGCTATGTGCAGGACGAGTGGAACCCGAGCAAGCAGTGGTCCACCTATGTGGGCCTGCGCTGGGAGGGCATACGCACCCGGAGCTCGGCCGCCAACTACGGCGTGAGCAACAGCTCCAAGGTGCTGACCCCGCTGCTGCACGCGGTGTGGAAGCCCGACGAGAAGAGCCGCGACCAGATCCGCATGAGCCTCACGCGCAGCTACCGCGCGCCCAACACCCAGGACCTGATCGCGCGGCCCAGCATCAACTCGCAATACCCCTGCCCGCCGGCCGGCTTGTGCGGGGCCAATGTGGCCAACTACCCCGACCGCGTGGGCAATCCCCAGCTCAAGCCCGAGACCGCCCTGGGCCTGGACATCGCGCTGGAGCGCTATCTCTCCAAGGGCGGGGTGCTCAGCGCCAGCGTCTTCGCGCGCCGCATCAACGATCTGATGCGCAATGTCACCACGCTGGAAAGCGTGGCCTGGGCCGGCACGCCGCGCTGGGTCTCGCGGCCCAGCAATATCGGCACGGCCCTGACCCGCGGCATCGAGCTGGAGGCCAAGTTCCGCCTGGATGAGTTCTTCGATGAGGCCGCGCCCATCTCCCTGCGCAGCAATCTCAGCCTCTTCCACTCCCAGGTGGACGGCATCCCCGGCCCCAACAACAAGCTGGACCAGCAGCCGCGCTACACGGCCAACTTCGGCGCCGACTACCGCCTGCGCAGCCTGCCCCTGTCTCTGGGCGCCAGCCTGAATCTGGTGCCGGCTAACACGGTGCAGCAGACCCTGCTGCAGGAGAGCCACAACGCGCGCAAGCGTGTGTTCGACGCCTTCGCGCTGTGGAACTTCAACCGCGACTGGGCGCTGCGCCTCTCGGCCAGCAATCTGGCGCCGCTGGACTACAGCAGCGGCACGGTGATCAATACCGGCGACAGCCTGATCACGACCGACAACCTGGGCCGCACCTTCACGGTCTGGCAGCTGCGTCTGGAGATCAAGCTCTAGGGGCTGACGCCGCTCAGCGCCTGACGGGAATGCAGAGCCAGCAGCGGAAGATGCCGGTGTCCGGCTCCTGCGCGCCATCGGGCTCGTCGTAGAACTCGAAGCAGGGACGGCCGTCGCACTGGTAGCCGCTGGCCGGCAGCCATTCGCGAAAGAGCTCGGCCCAGGCCGTGCCGATCTCGCGGCCCTCGCCGCGAAAACGCGCCACCGCATAGAGGCCGCCGGGCAGATCGGCCAGGCTCACCGCCGGGTGGGCGGTCTTGAAGTCCGCGTCCACGCCCACCGCCGCGTCATAGCGGCAATGCGCGGCCGGCGTGATGCCGGGATCGTCATGGCCGATGCCGTAAGTGGGGCGCTGGTCCAGGCCCTCGGACTGCAGCCAGGGCAACACCTGCTGATACCAGAACTCGGTGATGCCCGGGCCATAGGGGCCGATACGGCGCATATAGGCGATGCGTTGCGGGGCCAGGGTCTTGATCTCGACTTGCATGATGAAGCGTGAGGGTGAATCGACCCGGGTCCAGTAGACACCTTCGAGCCTCAAACTGAGGCCCAATCGGAGGTGCCATGCAAAGCAAGCAACCCTACCCAGAAGAATTCAAGATCGAGGCGGTCAAGCAGATCACG
>Ga0233424_10000358_pt1 | contig 60948 bp, 51 predicted proteins | sample Watercolumn_Towu_FD_181011 | JGI IMG/M metagenome (GOLD analysis project Ga0233424, IMG submission 181011) | Freshwater microbial communities from Lake Towuti, South Sulawesi, Indonesia - Watercolumn_Towuti2014_125_MG | ecosystem: Environmental > Aquatic > Freshwater > Lake | place: Indonesia... | reverse complement strand
TCGAGCTGCCCGGCGTCTGGCTCGAACGCGCGTGCTCGACGCCACCGACCGCGCGCTGCTCGACGGTGCGGTCGGCTGGCACGGCCACCGCGTGCTCGGCACGCTGTGGTTCGGCGCCGGCAGCGCGCTGGCCGGGCCGCGCCGCGAGGCGCTGCTCGAGGCCGCCCGCGGCGCGATCGACGCGACCGGCATGGCGCTGGCCGGCGCCACCTCGCCGGCCGATCCGCTGGTGGTGGTGCGCGTGCTGGCACCGCATGTCGAGGCCGCGATGGGCCTGCTGCAGCGCATCTGGGCCGCATGGCGCAGGACGGCCTGGCAGCTCGCGCCGTGCCCGCCGCGGGTCTGGCGGACCTGAGCCCGCGCTCAGCGCTGCCAGAACCCTTCGTGCGCCACGGCCGCCTCGTCGGCCAGCACCGGCCCGATCGTCTCGATCGGGTGCGGCGATGCGGCGAACACGTCGCGGCACGACAGCTCGGCATCGCGCTGCTCGGCCCGCTCGCCCCGGAACACGCGCAGCGCCACCGCGTCGATGCCATAGACCACCCGGCCGATGTTGGCCCAGAAGATCGCGCCGGCGCACATCACGCACGGCTCGGCCGAGCTGTAGAGCGTCGCCTTCGCGAGCCGCTCGCGGGCATGCCGCGGGCTCGCGCGGCGCACCGCGTTGGTCTCGGCGTGGCCGGTGCAGTCGCCGCTCTCGCCGGTGTCGCACCAGGCCTCGGCCAGCAGCTCGCCGTCGTCGGCCACGATCACCGCGCCGAAGGGCCGGTTGCCGCGGCTGCGGCCGTGCCGTGACAGCGCGATGGCCTGCCGCAGGTAGCGGGCATCGCGTTCGTCGAGGGCGGCCGTCATGCGCCCACCATGCGCTGCGCCTTCGGCGGCAGGAACGACAGGTTCCAGATCGCGTCGAGCGACGGCTTGGCCTTCAGGCCGAAGGTCTCGACCACCTCGTCGATCTGCGCCTGCGCGAAGTCGCGGCGCACGTCGCCCAGGCCGTGCACGCGCGTGTCGGCCGCCGCCACGTAGCCGGCGGTGAGCTTCCAGCGCTCGACCTCCACCGCCTCGGTGAGGAACGGCTCGCGCTGCTTCACGAACGCCATCGCCGGCAGCGGGTTGGCCATCACCTCCAGCAACGCGCGATTCGTGGCACGCACGAAGCCGGCGACCGCCTGCGGCTGCTCGGCGATGAACTGGCTGCTGGCCAGCACCGCATTGCCGTAGACGTTCAGGCCCGCGGCCGCATACGACAGCACGCTGAGCTCCTCGGGCTTGATGCGCTGGAACAGCGACAGCGCCGAGTCGTGGAAGTAGGTCGCGCCGTCGACATCGCCGCGCACGACGACGTTGTCGCGGGCACTGAAGTCGGTCGTGACCCACTCGAAGGACTCGACCTTCATCCCCAGCTTCTTGGCCACCATCGGCCAGGCCCGTTTGGTCGATTCGACCGCGGCCGCGGCGATGCGCTTGCCCTGCAGGCTCTTGAAGTCGGTGATGCCGCGGTCCTTGCGGCCGATGATGGCGAACGGCGCGCGGTTGTAGTACTGGTACACCGCCTGCACCTGCGGCTTGTCGGCACGCGACTGGAACTCGATCAGCGAGCTGATGTCGCCGAAGCCGAGCTGGTAGGCGCCGCTGACCACCCGGGTGATCGAGGCCACCGAGCCCGAGCCGACGTCGATGCTGACGTCCAGCCCTTCGTCCTTGTAGTAGCCCTTGCCCAGCGCCAGCAGGAACGGCGCGACCTGGCCGCTGATGCGGAAGTCGAGCGTGAACTTGATCGGCGTGAGCTTCTGCGCCAGCACCGCCGGCGCGGCCAGCGTGGCAGCCGAGGCACCGGCCCATTGCAGCAGGCGGCGGCGGGAGAGGAATTCATGTGCGGTCATCGGGTGCTCCTGGGGGTGAAGGGGGTTCAACGGTGGACTTCGGATTCGCCATGCGCCTCGAGCAGCGCCATCAGCTGCTTGCGGATCAAGAGGCCGGGCCGGTCGGAGGCCATCGAGTACTCGACGCCGCGCCGGCGCACGTCCACCACCGCGTCGGGGTCGGTGGACTCGAGGATCTCCTTGTCCTCGCGGGTGATCACTTCGTCGAAGTCGATCAGCAGCTGCGCCGGGCAGTCGGCTTCGGTGTCGTTGCGGAACAGCCATTGGCACAGCTGGATGTGCCCGTCGTCGATCGGCGTGAAGCAGTTGATGATGATGTGGCGCACGCCGGGTTTGCCGTCGGCCGCCGGGTACTCGATGTCGAGCCGGCGCGAGAAGGGCAGGAAGTAGGCGTTGCGCATGTGCCGCGTGGTCACCGCATCGGGCACGCCGCTGACACGCTGGTAGGCCGGCGGATTGGCAGCCGGGATGACGGTCTCGGCATAGAAGCCGTGTTCGCCCTCGACGATCTCGTACTTGCTCGGCTTGGGCTGGTCGGCCACGCCGAAGGTGGCGCGGTGCACGAAGCTGAAGTGCGAGTTGTCGAAGCTGTTCTCCAGCGCGCGCATCGGGCTGGTGTTCCACACCTCGTGGAACTGGAAGATGGTGCGCCAGCCGGGCGCGTCGAACTCGGGCACCGCCGGGATGTCGGCGATCGGTTCTTCGAGCGCCACCCAGGCGTAGCCGTAGCGCGCGGTGCAGGGGTAGGCCGGCGTGCAGAACTCGGCCGGCACCTTCGCGCCGTCGGCCAGCTGCGGGATGTGGATCACGCGGCCGGCGCGGTCGTAGGTCCAGCCGTGGTAGCCGCACTGCAGCTTGCCCTTCAGCGGACCGCTCTTTTCGCACCAGCCCTTCGAGAGCTTCGCGGTGCGGTGGCAGCAGCGGTCCTTCAGCGCGGCGGGCTGGCCGTCCTCGTCGAGGAACAGCACGATGTCCTCGCCGAGCAGCTTGAAGGGTTTCGGGCCATCCTGCAGATGGCTGAGCGGCATGCAGGCATGCCAGAACTTGCGGAAGACCGCTTGACGGGTGGTCAGCATGAGGAGCGTCTCGCTGCTTGAAGGCTGGAATCCCCATCACGGCACACGCGGCACGTGGATGGGGCGCTTCAAGAGCAATTTCCGGCCGCCCTGCCCAGCTTCGGGGCAGCGGCGGTGAACGCTTCTACTCTCTGACCTGCATCATGCGAGAGCCGTGCCAGCCCTGGTATCACGCAGGCAGCTCAAGGCGGCATGCCGGCCGCTGGCCAGGCAGGCCGTCAGCAGGTAGCCGCCAGTGGGGGCGTCCCAGTCGACCATCTCGCCCGCGCAGTAGACCTGCGGCAGCGCCTTCAACATCAGCCCGTCGGTGAGCGCGTCGAACGCCACGCCGCCGGCCGAGCTGATCGCCTCGTCGATCGCCCGCATCGCCACCAGCCGCACCGGCAGCGCCTTGATGCGCGCCGCGGTGGCGGCCGCATCCTGCGTCAGCGCCTGCCATTGCGCGGCGTCGAGACCCTCGCGCAGCAGCATCGCCTTGGCGCCGTGCAACCCTGCCTGCTCGCGCAGGTGGTTCATGATGGACTTGCCGCCGCGGCCGCTGCGCAGCGCACTGGCCAGCGCGGCCTCGTCGCGCTGCGGCTGCAGGTCGAGCGTGATGTCGGCATGGCCGTCGCGCAGGACAGCCTCGCGCAGCAGGGCGGACGCGGCATAGACCAGGTTGCCCTCCAGGCCGGTGGCGGTCAGCACCGCTTCACCGAGGCGATCGAACGACGCACCAAAGCGCAGCCGGATGCCTTTCAACGGTGCGCCGGCATGGCGCTCGCGCAGCGGCGCGCTCCAGCCCGCCACGTCGAAGCCGCAGTTCGACGGCTGCAGCGGCGCGACCTGCACACCGTGCGCGCGCAGCGGGGCCTGCCAGGCCCCATCGGAGCCGAGCCGCGACCAGCTCGCGCCACCCAGCGCCAGCAGCACCGCATCGGCCTCGTGTTCAGCGCGATCGAAGGCCAGCCGCCACCGCGGACCGCTGCGCTGCAGCACGCCCTGCCAGCGGTGCCGCATGTGGAAGCGCACGCCCAGCGCGCGCAACCGCTGCAGCCAGGCGCGCAGCAGCGGCGCGGCCTTCATCTCGTGCGGGAACACCTTGCCCGAGCTGCCGACGAAGGTGGGGATGTCGAGCCCATGCACCCAGTCGCGCAGCGCGTCGGGCCCGAAGGCATCGAGCCAGGGCCGCACCGCTGCGGCGGGCGTGTAGCGCGCGGCGAACTGCGCGTACGGTTCGGCATGGGTCAGGTTCAGCCCGCCCCTGCCGGCGAGCAGGAACTTGCGGCCCACCGAGGGCATCGTGTCGAACACGTCCACCTCGGCCCCCCCTTCGGCCAGCACCTCGGCGGCCATCAGGCCGGCCGGGCCGGCGCCCACGATCGCGACCTTCATGGCGAGGCCAGGTCCCAGCGGGGTTTGACGTCGAAGGTGTAGTCGGTGGCCGGCTGCGCGAGACCGGCTTGCAGGCGCATCGCCGCGGCCAGCGCGATCATGGCGCCGTTGTCGGTGCACAGGTGCAGCTCGGGGTAGTGCACGCGGATGTGGCGCTTGGCGCAGGCCTGGTCGAGCTGTTCGCGCAGCGAGCGGTTGGCGCCGACGCCGCCGGCGACGACCAGGCGCTGCAGGCCGGCCGCCTTCAACGCCTGCAGCGACTTCTTCACCAGCACCTCGACGATCGCGGCCTGGGTCGAGGCGGCGAGGTCGGCGCGCTGCGCCTCGCTGGGCGACGGGCCGAGCTTGCGCAGTTGCGTGGCCACCGCGGTCTTCAGGCCGGCGAACGAGAAGTCGAGGTTGTCGCGGCGCAGCAGCGGGCGCGGCAGGTCATGGGCATCGGGGCGACCCTGTTCGGCCAGCCGGGCCAGCGCCGGCCCGCCGGGGTAGCCCAGGCCCAGCATCTTGGCGCTCTTGTCGAACGCTTCGCCGGCAGCGTCGTCGATGGTCTCGCCGATCATCGCGTAGCGGCCCACGCCGTCGACCCGCATCAGCTGCGTGTGGCCGCCCGACACCAGCAGCGCGACGAACGGGAACGTCGGCGGGTCGGCCGACAGGAACGGCGACAGCAGGTGCCCTTCGAGGTGGTGCACGCCCAGCGTGGGCTTGCCCAGCGCCAGCGCCAGCGCGTTGGCGAAGCCGGCGCCCACCAGCAGCGCCCCGGCCAGGCCGGGGCCCCGGGTGTAGCCGACCACGTCGAGGTCCTGCAGCGTGCGGCCCGATTGCGCCAGCGTCTCGCGCAGCAGCGGCACCACGCGGCGGATGTGGTCGCGCGACGCCAGCTCGGGCACCACGCCGCCATAGGCCTGGTGCATCTCGATCTGGCTGTGCAGCGCATGGCCGAGCAGCACCGGCGTGCCGCTGTCGCGGGTTTCGACCAGCGCGATGCCGGTCTCGTCACATGAGGATTCGACGCCGAGGACGATCATGCGGTGCTCTCTCGTGTGGGAGCGGCTTCAGCCGCGATGGGCTCGTGGTCGACAGCGAATCGCGGCTGAAGCCGCTCCCACCAATTCATCGACGCTTCCCCGCCCAGGCGTAGATCGCCAGCCCGCCGACGATCATCGGCACGCACAGCCACTGGCCCATGCTCATGTTCAGGGCCAGCAGACCGAGGAAGTCGTCGGGCTCGCGGAAGTATTCGGCGATGAAGCGGAAGACGCCGTAGCCGAACAGGAACATGCCGGACACGCGGCCCCACACGCGCGTGCCATCGGCCGCGACATAGGCCTGCGGGCGACGCGCGTACCACCACAGCAGCACGAACAACGTCAGCCCTTCGAGCGCCAACTGGTACAGCGGCGACGGATGCCGCGGCACCAGCGAACCCGACTGCGGGAACACCATCGCCCAGGGCAGCGCCGGGTCGGCCGGCCGGCCCCACAGCTCGCCGTTGATGAAGTTGCCGAGCCGCCCGCAGGCCAGGCCGATGGGCACGCAGGGGGCGATCAGGTCGGTGACCTCGAAGTAGCGGCGCTTGCGCCCCCACGCGAACACGCCCATCGCGACCAGCACGCCGATCAGCCCGCCATGGAAGGCCATGCCGCCCTTCCACACCTGCACGATCTCGAGCGGGTGCGCCAGGTAATGGGCCGGCTTGTAGAACAGCACGTAGCCCAGCCGCCCGCCGAGGATCACGCCGAGCACGCCGTAGAACAACAGGTCCTCGACCTCGCGCGCGGTCCAGCCGCGCTCGGCGAACGCGGCCAGCTTCAGGCGCCGCGTGGCGAACCAGTAGAACAGGCCGAACGCGGCCAGGTAGGTCAACCCGTACCAGTGGATCTGCATCACGCCGAGGTCGAGCGCGATCGGGTTGAACTGGGGGTGCACGAGCATGGGACTCAGGGTTTCGGTCGTGAGGGCGGGGATTGTCGCTGCTCGGTCATGACATGCTCGACGAAGCGGTCGACCACCGGCGGCGCCGGCTCGCGCCAGACCAGGCTGGTCTCGGCCTGCAGCGCCACGCCGGCCACCGGGCGGTAGAGCACGCCGGGACGCTGCAGCCGCGTCATCGACTCGGGCACCCAGGCCACGCCGATGCCGGCCGACACCAGGCTGACGATGGTCTGCATCTGGATCGCCTCCTGCGCGATGTGCGGCGTGCGGCCCTTGGCGCGGTAGGTGGCCAGCACCGCGTCGTACAGCGACGGGGCGATCTCGCGCGGGAAGATCACCAGTGGTTCTGGACTGACATCGGCCCAGCGCAAGGTGGCTTTGCCTGCGACCGGATGGCTCTCCGGCAGCGCCATCCACAGCGGCTCGGCCAGCGCCGTCCACGCCGCCAACCCCGGGGGCGCAGCGCCCGGCGCATGCAGCACGAAGCCGGCGTCGATCTCGTCGGCGTCGAACGCGGCGAGCTGCACGTCCAGCGTCGCCTCGCGCAGCGCCAGCGCCACCTCGGGATGCGCAGCGCGGAAGCTGCGCAGCCACGCCGGCAGCGGCCCGTAGCTGATCGACGAGACAAACGCCAGCCGCAGCTGCCCGGCCTGGCCCGCGGCGGCGGCCTGCGCCACCCGCGGCAGCGCCTCGGCTGCGGCGAGCAGCCGGCGCACCGGCTCGACCAGCGCGGAGCCCGCCGGCGTCAGCGCCACGCTGCGGCGGGTGCGCAGGAACAGCGGCACGCCGATCTCGCGCTCCAGCCCCTGCACCGCCTGCGTCAGCGGCGGCTGGGTGATGTGCAGGCGCTCGGCGGCGCGGCCGAAGTGCAGTTCTTCGGCCAGTGTCAGGAACTGGCGCCACAGGCGGAGGTCGGCCATCTTTTTTATACGCAGTACATATCAATGATGGTAGACAAATAGATTGGACACCCAAAACCGGCAAGGACTATCCTTTGCGTTTTCGCCGGCCTCCGCCAGCCTCCCGCCAGACCAGAGAGACAAGCATGAGCATCCCGTTGCGTTCCAAGACCTCCACCGCCGGCCGCAACATGGCCGGCGCCCGCTCGCTGTGGCGCGCCACCGGCATGAAGGACGACGACTTCTCCAAGCCCATCATCGCCATCGCCAACTCCTTCACCCAGTTCGTGCCCGGCCACGTGCACCTGAAGGACCTGGGCCAACTGGTGGCCCGCGAGATCGAGTCGGTGGGCGGCGTGGCGAAGGAGTTCAACACCATCGCGGTCGACGACGGCATCGCGATGGGCCATGACGGCATGCTGTACTCGCTGCCCAGCCGCGACATCATCGCGGACTCGGTCGAGTACATGGTCAACGCCCACTGCGCCGACGCGCTGGTGTGCATCTCCAACTGCGACAAGATCACCCCGGGGATGCTGATGGCCGCGATGCGGCTGAACATCCCGGTGGTGTTCGTCTCCGGCGGCCCGATGGAGGCCGGCAAGGTGAAGCTGGCCAACCCGACCACGCACAAGATCGAGATCAAGAAGCTCGACCTGATCGACGCGATGGTGATGGCCGCCGACGACAAGGTGAGCGACGCCGACCTGGCCGAGGTGGAACGCTCGGCCTGCCCGACCTGCGGCTCGTGCTCGGGCATGTTCACCGCCAACTCGATGAACTGCCTGACCGAGGCGCTCGGCCTCTCGCTGCCGGGCAACGGCACCGTGGTGGCCACGCACGCCGACCGCGAGCAGCTGTTCAAGCGGGCCGGCCGCCTGGCGGTGGAACTCTGCCAGCGCTACTACGAGCAGGAAGACGTCTCGGTGCTGCCGCGTGCCATCGGCAAGAAGGCCTTCGAGAACGCGATGACGCTGGACGTGGCGATGGGCGGCTCGACCAACACCATCCTGCACATCCTCGCCGCGGCGCAGGAAGCCGGCATCGAGTTCACGATGAAGGACATCGACGCGCTGTCGCGCCAGGTGCCGCAGCTGTGCAAGGTGGCGCCCAACACCAACAAGTACCACATCGAGGACGTGCACCGTGCTGGCGGCATCATGGCCATCCTCGGCGAGCTCGACCGCGCCGGCAAGCTGCACACCGACGTGCCCACCGTGCACGCGAAGACGATGAAGGACGCGCTCGACGAGTGGGACATCAAGCGCCACCCGTCCGAGGCGGTGCAGACGTTCTACAAGGCCGGCCCCGCCGGCATCCCGACGCAGGTGGCGTTCAGCCAGGCGACGCGCTGGCCGAGCCTGGACACCGACCGCGCCGAGGGCTGCATCCGCTCGATCGACCATGCGTTCTCGCAGGAAGGCGGCCTGGCCGTGCTCCACGGCAACATCGCGCTCGACGGCTGCGTGGTGAAGACCGCCGGCGTCGACGACAACCTGCTGGTGTTCGAAGGCCCGGCCCACGTGGTGGAGAGCCAGGACGAGGCGGTCGACAACATCCTGAACGACCGCGTGAAAGCCGGCGACGTGGTGGTGGTGCGCTACGAGGGCCCCAAGGGCGGCCCGGGCATGCAGGAAATGCTGTACCCCACGTCGTACATCAAGTCCAAAGGCCTGGGCAAGGCCTGCGCGCTGCTGACCGACGGCCGCTTCTCCGGCGGCACCTCGGGCCTGTCGATCGGCCACTGCTCGCCGGAAGCGGCCGCGGGTGGCGCGATCGGCCTGGTGCGCAACGGCGACCGCATCCGCATCGACATCCCGAACCGCACCATCGACGTGCTGCTGAGCGACGAGGAACTGGCCCAGCGCCGCGCCGAGCAGAACGCCAAGGGCTGGAAGCCGGTACAGCCGCGGCCGCGCAAGGTGTCGGCCGCGCTGCGCGCCTATGCCCTGCTGGCCACGTCGGCCGACAAGGGCGCGGTGCGGGATCTGTCGCAGCTGGAAGGCTGAGGCAGCGCGAGATCCCCTCTCCCCGGCCCTCTCCCGCAAGGGGAGAGGGAGTGAGCCGCGCTGCAGGCTCCCCTCTCCCCTCGCGGGAGAGGGGTTGGGGGAGAGGGGGCCGCCTCAGTGCTTGCGGCGCTGCCCCGGCTTGCGGGTGCGGGGGTCGGGCAGCCCCAGCGCATCGATGTTCTTGCGCCGGCGCTCCTGCCGGCGCTCCTCCATTCGGGCCATCTCGCGGCGCTTGGTCAGGCCGGTGGCATCGCTCCATGCCCACCACGCCGCGGCCAGGCCGAAAGGCAGCAGCACCCAACCCCAGGACAGCTGCCCGGTGGGACCCCATTCCAGCAAGCGCAGCGCCACCAGCACCACGCCGATCAAGACAAACGCCATGTCCGGCAAGCCCCCTGCTCCAACGGTCGGAACCGGAGGATGCCACGACGGGGGCGCCGCGCGCCCCCTGGATCAGTTCGTCTGCGCCAACTGGTCGAGGATCGCCGGGTTTTCCAGCGTGGAGGTGTCCTGCGTGATCGCCTCGCCCTTGGCGATGGAGCGCAGCAGGCGGCGCATGATCTTGCCGGAGCGGGTCTTGGGCAGGTTGTCGCCGAAGCGGATGTCCTTCGGCTTGGCGATCGGGCCGATCTCCTTGCCCACCCAGTTGCGCAGCTCGGCGGCGATCTTCTTCGCCTCCTCGCCGGTCGGGCGCGGACGCTTCAGCACGACGAAGGCGCAGATGGCCTCGCCGGTGGTGTCGTCCGGGCGGCCCACCACCGCGGCCTCGGCCACCAGGTCGGTGCAGCTCACCAGCGCCGACTCGATCTCCATCGTGCCCATGCGGTGGCCCGAGACGTTCAGCACGTCGTCGATGCGGCCGGTGATGGTGAAGTAGCCGGTCTTCGCGTCGCGGATCGCGCCGTCGCCGGCGAGGTAGTACTTGCCCTTGAAGTCTTCCGGGTAGTAGCTCTTCTTGAAGCGCTCGGGGTCGCCCCAGATGGTGCGGATCATCGACGGCCACGGGCGCTTGACGACGAGGATGCCGCCCTGGCCGTTCGGCACGTCCTTGCCGGTCTCGTCGACGATGGCGGCCATGATGCCCGGAAAGGGCAGCGTGCACGACCCCGGCACCAGCGGCGTGGCGCCCGGCAGCGGCGTGATCATGTGGCCGCCGGTCTCGGTCTGCCAGAAGGTGTCGACGATCGGGCAACGGCCACCGCCGACGTGCTGGTGGTACCACTCCCAGGCGGCCGGGTTGATCGGCTCGCCGACCGAGCCCAGGATGCGCAGCGACGACAGGTCGTAGCTCTTCGGGTGCACCGCGTCGTTGGCCTCGGCGGCCTTGATCAGCGAGCGGATCGCGGTGGGCGCGGTGTAGAAGACGGTGACCTTGTGGTCCTGGATCATCTTCCAGAAGCGGCCGGCGTCGGGGTACGTGGGCACGCCCTCGAAGACCACCTCGGTACCGCCGAGCGCCAGCGGGCCGTAGGTGATGTAGGTGTGGCCGGTGACCCAGCCGATGTCGGCGGTGCACCAGAAGACATCGTCGGGCCGCAGGTCGAAGGTCAGCTGGGTGGTCAGCGCCGCGTGCAGCAGGTAGCCGCCGGTGCTGTGCTGCACGCCCTTGGGCTTGCCGGTGGAGCCCGAGGTGTAGAGCAGGAACAGCGGGTGTTCGGCCTCGACCCATTCCGGCTCGCAGGTGGTCGGCTGGCCGGCCAGCGCATCGGCCAGCCACACGTCGCGGCCGGCCTGCAGCGGCACGTCGGCGCCGGAGCGCTTGGCCACCAGCACGGTCTTCACCGACTCGCAGCCGCCCAGCGCCAGCGCCTCGTCGACGATGGCCTTCAGCGGCAGCTGCTTGCCGCCGCGGATCTGGTGGTCGGCGGTGATCACCAGCTTCGCACCGGTGTCCTCGATGCGGTCGCGCAGCGACTGCGCCGAGAAGCCGCCGAACACCACCGAATGCGTGGCGCCGATGCGCGCGCAGGCCTGCATCGCGACGACACCGTCGATGCCCATCGAGATGTAGATGACGACCCGGTCGCCCTTGCGGATGCCCTGCGCCTTGAGCGCGTTGGCCAGCTGCGAGGTGCGCGACAGCAGCTCGCTGTAGGTGACCCGGGTGACCTCGCCGCCATCGGCTTCGAAGATGATCGCCACCTTGTCGCCGAGGCCGCGCTCGACGTTGCGGTCGAGGCAGTTGTACGAGGCGTTCAGCGTGCCGTCCTCGAACCACTTGAAGAACGGCGCATCGTCTTCATTGAGGACCTTGGTGAACGGCTTGTGCCAGCTCAACAGCGCACGGGCCTGGTCGGCCCAGTAGCCTTCGTAGTCTTCTTCGGCCCGCCGGCACAGCGCCTCGTAGGCCGCCATGCCGGACACATGCGCACCGGCCTGCGCAGCTTCGGATGGGGGATAGGTCTTCAGGACCGTGGGCGATTCGGCTTGGCTCATCGTTGTCTCCTGGGCATGCAAAATCTCGAGTGCGACGACATTAGAGAGGGGCTCTTACGATCCCCTTACTCGTCCTGAACCGGCAAGATGTATTCCAGCGGCCAGACCGCCTGCCGGCACCGTTCGCTGCGTCATCTTGGCACGAACCCCCTCCCGTATGCTCCGGTTTTCCCGCAATCGATCCAACATGGCACAGCTCCCCGATCCCCAGACCTCGCGCCTGCGCCCGCTGCCCAACCTGATCTTCGCCAGCCGCTGGCTGCAGCTGCCGCTGTACCTGGGCCTGATCCTGGCGCAGGGCGTCTACGTGTTCCATTTCTGGGTGGAACTGGTCCACCTCATCGAGGCCGCGTTCGGCAACGAGGCCGCGCTCGCCAAGCTGGTCAAGAGCGTGGGATACGTGGTGCCGGCCAGCGGCGAGATCCAGCTCAACGAGACCGTCATCATGCTGGTGGTGCTCGGCCTCATCGACGTGGTGATGATCTCGAACCTGCTGATCATGGTGATCGTCGGCGGCTACGAGACCTTCGTGTCGCGGCTGAACCTCGAGAACCACCCGGACCAGCCCGAATGGTTGAGCCATGTCAACGCGTCGGTGCTGAAGGTGAAGCTCGGCACCGCGATCATCGGCATCAGCTCGATCCACCTGCTGAAGACCTTCATCAACGCCGAGAACTACGCCGAGAAGACGCTGCAGTGGCAGACCACGATCCACATCGCGTTCCTGCTATCGGCGATGGCGATCGCGGCCTCCGACCGCATCCTCGGCAACGGGCACAAGCCCGACGCGCACTGAGGCTCACTCTTCCTTGAACTCCACCGTCAGCGGCACGATCACCTCCTCGGTGCCGCTGACCGTGCAGCGCATGCGCCGCGCCGCGGCCTGCACCAGGCGGTAGTACTCGCGTGGCCCGCTGACCGGCGTCACGTCGACGATCTGGTTGCCGCGCACGCGCAGGCTCACCACCACGCGCCCCTCGACCCCGATCCGTTCGAAGGCCCCGCCCAGGCTGTTGCGCAGCACCGTGTCGTAGCCCGGGCAGGCCAGCCCGATCTCGGCCTTGGCCGGCGGCGCGGGCGGTGCCGGCGGAGCCGGTGGCGGCGCGGGCGGCGGCCGAACCTCCGGCGGCGGCTCGGGCCGCGTGGCGACGATGGGCGGCGGCGGCGCGGCGGGGGGTGTCACCTCCGGCGGCGGCACGTAGGCAGGCGGCGGCGGGGGCGGCGCCTTCGGCTGCGCGACCGGCTTCTCGACCTTTGGTGGTGGGGGCGGAGGAGGAGGCGGCGGCGGCGGCGGTGGTGCCTCCGGCAGGATCGCCACCTGGATCGGTTTCTTCACCGTCTCGACCACCTTCTTGCCCAGGCCGCTGAGCAGCACCCACAGCACCAGCAGGTGCAGCACCACCACGACCACGAGGCCCGTCAGGCGGCGCGGGGCGCCCCCCGGGCGGTAGGGACGGGGCTCGAAGGCATCGGGCATGCGGGGTCTTCTGGTGGCGGGACGGACCCCGCTATTGAAGCATTGATCGTGAGAGAGCCGATGTCACGCGGCTCTTGAGGAAAACTGGCTTTGCCAGTTTCCTCAACCCCCTTGGGGGGCGGCGGCAACGCCGCCTGGGGGGCTCCTACAATCCGCGCCGCCATGCCCCGCCGCCCGTCCTGCCACCCCATGCTGTGGATCGCGCTCGTCGCGATGCTGCTCGGTGCGCTGCTGCCGGCGCGCGCGCTGCCGGTGGACGAGGCCTACGGCCTGCTCGGGCTGGACATCTGCTCGGCCCGCCATGCCGGCCAGCCGGACGACCCCGCCGCTCACCACCTCGGCGGGCACTGCGCGGCCTGCTGGTCCGGCCACGCGGTCGCGCTGCCGCCCGCGCCGGCACAGGGGCCGGTCGCGACGGCGCTGGCCCACGCGGCCCCACGGCTGTTCTTCAGCGCCCCCCGCCCGCTGCACGCCTGGGTGCGGGCGCGCTCGCGCGCCCCGCCGGCGGCGGCCTGATCGATCGACCCGTCCGCCCCGCGGCCTGACAGCGCCGCGGGCGCGCCTCGCTTCGCATCAGCGGCGGCCCCTGCCACCATCGCGGCGGACCGCCGGGAGTTCCCCATGTCTTCGCCTTCCCGCCCTCGGCGGCCGATCCCCGCGGCCGCCCTGCTCTGCTGCACCGCCGGCCTGTGGCCCACCCTCGCCGGCGCGCAGTCCCCCGAGGACGAGCACCGCACCCGCACGCTCGGCACCGTCGTCGTCACCGGCGCGCAGCCGACCTCGCTGCCCACCACGATCCCCACCACGATCGAGGGGGTGCAACGCGAGCAGATCGAACGCACCGTCAACGCCACTGACAGCGAGGACGCGCTGAAGTACCTGCCCAGCCTGCTGGTGCGCAAGCGCTACGTCGGCGACTACAACCACGCGGTGCTGTCCACGCGCGCCTCGGGCACCGGCAACAGCGCCCGCTCGCTGGTCTACGCGGACGGCATCCTGCTGTCGAACCTGCTCGGCAACGGCGTCGGCGGCCTGGGCTTCCCGCCGCGCTGGGGCCTGGTGACCCCCGAGGAGATCGAGCGGGTCGACGTGATGTACGGGCCGTTCTCGGCCGCCTACCCGGGCAACTCGGCCGGCGCGGTGGTCGACTACGTGACCCGCATGCCCAAGCGCTTCGAGGCGCATGCGAAGTTCGGCTACAGCGTGCAGCCGTTCGAGCTCTCCGGCACCGAGCGCACCTACCGCGCCTGGCAGGCCAGTGCCTCGCTCGGCGACAAGGCCGGCGCCTGGTCGTGGTGGCTCAACGTCCACCACACCGACAGCCACGGCCAGCCGCTGACCTTCGCGACGCGCACGGTGGCGAGCGGCACCGCCAGCACCGCCCCCGGCGTCACCGGTGCGGTGCCCGACCGCAACACCGCCAACGCCGACATCCACGTGCTCGGCAGCGGCACCGAATACCACACACAGCAGGACCACCTGAAGGTCAAGCTGGCCTACGACCTCGATGCCACCGTGCGGGCCACCTACACCTTCGGCTGGTGGCAGAACACCTCGGCCGGGCGGCCGGACTCCTACCTGCGCGATGCCAACGGCCAGGCCGTCTACGGCGGCCCGCTGGTGATCGACGGCCGCAGCTTCGCCGCGCTGGGTGCCGGCGACTTCGCGATGACGAACGAGCAGCTCACCCACACGATGCAGGGCCTCGCCTTGAAGCGCCGCAGCCGCGGCGTGTGGGACTGGTCGCTGGCTGCAAGCCTGGTCGACTACGGCCAGGACGACAAGCGCCAGAACGGCACCGTGCTGCCGGGCGCCGCCAGCGGTGGTGCCGGCACGCTGGCCGATGGCCGCGGCACCGGCTGGCACACGCTGGACGCCCGCGGCACCTGGCGACCCGGTGGCGAGGGCGGCGCGCACGCCGTCGACCTGGGCCTGCAGCAGGCGCTGTACCGGCTGCACTACCGCACATCCAACATCGCCGGCAACTGGCTGTCGGATCCGGCCGGCAGCACCGCCAGCCAGGTCGGCGGCGCGACACGGCTCACCAGCCTGTTCGTGCAGGATGCCTGGCGCTTCGCCCCCGACTGGAAGAGCGTGCTCGGTGGCCGCCTCGAACGCTGGACCGCCAGCGGCTTGACGCAGATCTACGCCGCTTCCGGTACCGCGCTGCAGGACACCGGCTGGCCGCAGCGCCAGGGCACCTACTTCTCGCCGAAGGCGGCGCTGTCGTGGCAGGTGGCGACCCGCTCGCTGCTGAAGGCCGCCGTCGGGCGCGCGGTGCGCCTGCCCACCGTGGCAGAGCTGTACGGCGCCACGTCGACCACCAACGCCCGCTACATCAACGACCCGACGCTGCGGCCGGAGCGATCGTGGACCGGCGAACTGAGCCTGGAGCAGGCCCTGCCGCTGGGCCAGCTGCGGCTCACCTACTTCGCCGAGAACACCCGCGACGCGCTGTACTCGCAGAACACCCTGGCCGGCGATCCGGCCAACGGCAGCAACGTCAGCGTGACCCGGGTGCAGAACATCGGCCGCATCGCGACGCAGGGCTTCGAGACCGTCTACAGCGGCGAGGACGTCGGCCTGACAGGCCTGGACCTGCAGGCCAGCGCGACCTACGCGAACTCGGTGATCAAGGAGAACGCCGGCTGGGTGGCGACGCCGGGCGACACCCTGGGCAAGCAGCAGCCCAACATCCCGCACTGGCGCGCCACCCTGCTGGCAAGCGTCCGCTGGAACGCGCAGTGGACCACCTCGCTCGGCGCGCGCTACAGCAGCCGCCAGTACCGCACGCTGAACAACGCCGATGTCAATGGCGCCACGTACATGGGCGTGAGCCCCTACTTCACCACCGACCTGCGGGTGCACTACCGCTTCGACCGCCAATGGAGCGCCGCCTTCGGCATCGACAACCTGAACAACGACAAGTACTGGAACTTCCACCCGTACCCGCAGCGCACCTGGTCGGCGGAAGTGCGCTTCGACCTCTGACAGCGCCCGAACGCCCGGCCACAGCCCGCGCCGTAAAATCGCCGGCTGCCGCCAATTGGGTGCGGCGCCCCCGGGATCCCGCATGACCACCATCCGCCAAGACGACCTGATCGAGTCGGTCGCCGCCGCCCTCCAGTACATCAGCTACTACCACCCCGCCGACTACATCGCCCACCTGGCCCGCGCCTACGAGCGCGAGGAGAGCCCGGCGGCGAAGGATGCGATCGCGCAGATCCTGACCAACTCGCGCATGTGCGCCGAGGGGCGCCGCCCGATCTGCCAGGACACCGGCATCGTCAACGTGTTCCTGAAGATCGGCATGGACGTCAAGTGGGAGGGCTTCACCGGCTCGATCCAGGACGCCGTCGACGAAGGCGTGCGCCGCGGCTACAACAACCCGGACAACAAGCTGCGCGCCTCCGTCCTCTCCGACCCGATCTTCGAGCGCAAGAACACCCGGGACAACACGCCGGCCGTCGTCTTCATGGAGGTGGTGCCGGGCGACAAGGTCGACGTCACCGTGGCCGCCAAGGGCGGCGGATCGGAGAACAAGTCCAAGGTCTACATGCTCAACCCGAGCGACAACATCGTCGACTGGGTGCTGAAGACCGTGCCGACGATGGGCGCCGGCTGGTGCCCGCCGGGCATGCTGGGCATCGGCGTGGGCGGCACCGCGGAGAAGGCCGCGCTGCTCGCCAAGGAAGCGCTGATGGACGACATCGACATGTACGAGCTGCTCGAGCGCGGCCCGCAGAACAAGCTGGAAGAGCTGCGCATCGAGCTGTACGAGAAGGTCAACGCGCTGGGCATCGGCGCGCAGGGCCTGGGCGGCCTGACCACCGTGCTCGACGTCAAGATCAAGACCTACCCGACGCACGCCGCGTCGAAGCCGATCGCGATGATCCCGAACTGCGCCGCCACCCGCCACGCGCACTTCGTGATGGACGGCTCCGGCCCGGTCTACCTCGACCCGCCGAGCCTGGACCTGTGGCCCAACGTCAACTGGGCGCCCGACTACAACAAGAGCAAGCGCGTCGACCTGAACACGCTGACGCCGGCCGAGGTGGCCAGCTGGACGCCCGGCCAGACGCTGCTGCTGAACGGCAAGATGCTCACCGGCCGCGATGCCGCGCACAAGCGCATCCAGGACATGCTCGCCAAGGGCGAGCCCCTGCCGGTCGACTTCACCAACCGCGTCATCTACTACGTCGGCCCGGTCGACCCGGTGCGCGACGAGGTCGTCGGCCCCGCCGGCCCGACCACGGCCACCCGCATGGACAAGTTCACCGAGATGATGCTGGCCAAGACCGGCCTGATCGCGATGGTGGGCAAGGCCGAGCGCGGCCCGGTCGCGATCGAAGCGATCAAGAACCACAAGAGCGCCTACCTGATGGCGGTCGGCGGTTCGGCCTACCTGGTCTCGAAGGCGATCAAGGCCGCCAAGGTCGTCGGCTTCGCCGACCTCGGCATGGAAGCCATCTACGAGTTCGACGTGGTCGACATGCCGGTGACCGTGGCGGTGGACGCCGGCGGCACCAGCGCGCACATCACCGGCCCGAAGGAGTGGCAGGCCAAGATCGGCAAGATCCCCGTGGCCGTGGCCTGACGCCCGAACGGGCGCTGGCCCTCTGTGGGAGCGGCTTCAGCCGCGATTCGATGGCCACAGCGAGCTTTCCAACGAATCGCGGCTGAAGCCGCTCCTACAGAAAACTCCCTGCGCCGTGAAGAACCCGCACTACGACGCCACCCGACGCCACCACCGGCCCGACGGCTTCCAGAACACCTACCTGCCGTTCGAGCGCAAGGGCCTGCGCGAGCTGCTGCGCTGGCGCTGGCAGGCCTGGCGGCAGCAGTTGCCACGGCCGCCGCAGCAGCCGATCGCGGTGGTGGCGCCGGACCTCGGGTTCATCGCGGCCAACGCCGCCGCCGGCCTGGCGATGCAGCCGGCCGTGACCTGGATCGGCCACATCACGACACTGGTGCAGTTCGGCGGCTGGAACCTTCTCACCGACCCGGTGTTCTCCGAGCGCTGTTCGCCGGTGCAATGGGCCGGCCCGCGCCGCCACACGCCCCCGGGGCTGGCACTTGAAGCGCTGCCGCGCATCGACGTGGTGCTGCTGTCGCACAACCACTACGACCACATGGACGAGGCCTCGCTGCGCGCCCTGGCGCGCCAGCCGGGCGGCGCGCCGCAGGTGATCGCGCCGCTCGGCCACCGCACGCTGCTGCGGCGCTGGGGGCTGCACGACGTGGTCGAACTCGACTGGTGGCAGCACCACACGCTCGCCGCCGACGCCCGGCACACCAGCGCCGAGATCACGCTGACACCGGCCCAGCACTGGTCGTCGCGCGGCTGGAACGACGCGATGCGCAGCCTCTGGGGCAGCTTCGTCGTGCTCTCGCCCGACTGCCACTTCTTCTTCTCCGGCGACACCGGCTACTCGCAGGACTTCCGCGACATCCGCCGGCACTTCGCGCACCACCAGGCCGGTGGCGGCTTCGACCTCGCGCTGCTGCCGATCGGCGCCTACGAGCCGCGCTGGTTCATGCGCGGCCAGCACGCCAACCCCGACGAGGCAGTGCAGATGTTCGAGGACCTGCACGTGCAGCGCGCGGTCGCGGTGCACTGGGGCACGTTCCAGCTCACCGACGAATCGCTCGACGAGCCGCCGCGCGCGCTGGCGCGGGCGTTGCACCGCCACGGCATCGCACCGGAGCGCTTCCGCGCGCTGGCCATCGGTGAGACGATGACCGTGCCGCGGCGCGGCGACCACTCCGTGCCGCCGACGCGATGAACGCCGCCCTCACCGGCCCCGCCGCGCAACGCTGCCCGCTGTGTGGCGGGCTGAACCAATGCGCCCCGGCCGCCAGCGGCGACCTGGGCGCGGACTGCTGGTGCCGCACCGCCCGCATCGCACCCGAAGTGCTGGCGCGCATCCCGGCCGAGCAGCGCCTGAAAGCCTGCCTCTGCCCGGCTTGCGCGGGTCGCGCGAACCCGCCGTGACCCCACGCACCAGCGCTGCCGCACGCGCCGCTCAGGCTCCGACGGTGTGCAGCTGCAGCGGCCGGTCGCACACCAGCCGGAAGCGGCCGCGGCCGGTCTTCTCCAGCCGCAGCGCCGGGCAGCGCTCGGCCAGCCGGCGCTGCAGCAGGATCAGGCGCGCCTCGAGGTTGTCGGCGATGTCGGGCAGTTTCAAGCTCGGGTCGAGGCGCAGCTCGCGGTTGCTGAACTCCTGGCGGCCGAGCGTCAGGTGCTCGTGCACCAGCTTGCGCAGGATCGCGCCGGCGACCCCCTTGATGAGGTAGTCGTCGCCGACGAAGACACTGTCGTTGTGCGGGTAGTGGCGCACCCGCAGCACGTCCCCTGCGGCCGGCGCCGGGCCGCTCAGCGGCGGCGGCGCGGCCGGGGGCCCGTCGGCCTCGCGCTGCTGCAGCAGCGCCAGCGCCATCGCCACCTGGTGCGCCAGCACCGTCAGGGCATCCTCGTCGTCGTAGCTGAAGTGCTGGTCGAGCTCGCTCTCGGCCAGCAGCACGCCGGTCACGCGGCCCATCAGCTTCAGCGGCACCGCGATCTGGCTGCGCGGCTCGGCGAGGCCCGGCAGCGGGATCTCGTCGTCTGCCACGGCGCCGAGGCCGATGTCCTCGGCCCGCCGGCGGATCGCCCGGGCATAGGTGTTCCACAGGGTCAGGTGGCCGATGCGGATGGGCACGGCTTCGCGCGCGGCGATGCCCGCCACGCCCTGTCCGATCTCGATCTCGGCCCCGACACCCGAGACCGGGTAGCCCCGGCTGGCCACCGTGTAGAGGCGCTGCGTCGTCGCATCCACCAGCAGCAGCATCGCATGGTCGATGCGCATCAGCGTGGCCAGGCCCTCGAGCAACGTGTCGAACAGCGCGGCCACGTCCTGGCAGGCCGCCAGGCGTTCGCAGAGCAGGCGGCTGGCCGGCTGCAGGTCGCAGCGGGGGGCCGGCGCGGCCAGTTCGCCGCGGCCCTGCACCCGCTGCACCCGCTTCACGCGGTACAGGTCGGCCCCTTGCAGGTGGTAGACCTTGTCCATGCCCGAGTGCGACGCGATGCCGGCCAGCTTGGCCCGCATGCGCTCGAACAGCGGCCCTTCGGTGTCGGTGCGCAGGTACTCGAGGTACAACCGCACGCCGCTGGCGGTGTACGGGTCGTCGACCGCGAGGCAGACCTGGCGCGTTGCGAGGATGTTCTGCCGGCTGCGGTTGAAGAACTGGAACGACAGCGCGACGTGGTCGGCGTCAACATACTCGGCCTGCGACAGGAAACAGACGTGCGGCGTGCCGTCGGCCGCCACGGTGCACATCACCGCGGGAATCACGCCTTCGAGCATGCGGCGGATGGACATCAGCGGCACGTCCAGCGGGCCGTGCAGGGGAGCCTCGGGCGTCATGCGGCGTACAGCTCCATTGGCGAACCGGCGCCCGGGCCGGGGGTCTGGTCCCAGGCGCCGGTGGGCACGAAGCGCAGCACCGCCATCTGGGCCTCGGGCGCCTCGAACCACGCAGCGGTGAAGTCGCGCTCGAAGCCGAACGGCCGCACCTCGTCGAGGAAGGCCTCGTGGCTGCGCGGCAGCTCGGGCCACTGCGCCAGGTCGGCCGCCTCCAGCACCGCATCGCGCCCGCGCAGCTGCACCGCGGTGTGCGTGGTCGGCTGGCACAGCACCACCGAGAGCCGCCCGGTCGCACGCACGGCGGCGAGCAGCGGCGCCCCCGGCACGCTGGGCAGCAGCAGCGCGAGCCGGCCATCGGGCTCGGGGCGCACCGCCAGCGCACGCGCCAGCTCCGGCTGGCCGTGGGCGTCGCAGGCCCCGACGTGGATCGACAGTCCCTTCGCCAGGAACGCCAGCAGGCGCTCGTTCAACCGCATCCACGTCATGTCCTGCTCCCAGGCCGCGACCGCCGGCCCGGCGCCGATTCTAGGAGCGCGTTTCAGAAGCTTTTAGGAATCTCGCCGGCGTTTAGGGAACGGCTAGCCAAGATTTAGCAGCGCCCCCACGGCGCGCTGCCTACCCTTCACACCATGGCTCCGCGGCCGCCGGCGCATGGCTCTTTCGGGCGATGTGGCGGCCCCCCGGCCTGGCCACACTGGCTTCACCTCATCGCAACAGGAGACCTGCATGAACGCCCTCCCCGCCCGCGCACCGCGCTACGACATCTAACAGCACATCCACAAGGCGCTGCGCCGCACGATGTGCGAAACGCTGGTGCAGGTCGGCCGCGCCGACAGCGCCGACCGCCCCGACCTGGCTGCCGCACTGCATGCGGTGGACACGCTCTGCGAGACGCTGCGCGGCCACATGGCGCACGAGGACACCCACCTGCGGCCCGCGCTCGAGGCGGCCGAACAGGGGGCAACCGACCGCACCACGCAGCAGCACGACCAGCACCGGCAGGACCTCGACGCGCTGCAGGCCGAGGTCCGGGCGCTGCGCTCGCTCGAGGCGGGCGCGCGGCCCGCGGCGATGCTGCAGCTGTACCGGCACCTGGCGCTGTTCGTCGCCGAGAACCTCGAGCACATGCACATCGAGGAAACCGCGCACAACGCGGTGCTGTGGGCCGCCTGCGACGATGCCGACATCGCGGCGATCGAGGGCCGCATCCTGGCCGGGATGAGCCCGCAGGCGCGCCTCGCCTCGCTGCAGGAGATCGCCCGGGCGGTGTCGCCGCAGGAGCTGATCGGGCTGCTGAGCGGCCTGCAGCAGCAGGCGCCGGCGCCGGCCTTCGTCGCGGTGCTGGCGGCCCTGCAACCCACGCAGCCACCGGCCCGCTGGGCCTATGTGCTGCAGTCGCTGATGTGCGCGGAGGCCGTGCAATGACCGCGTGGCTCCGCAAGGGGCTGGTGGCGGTGCTGCTGCTCGGCGGCGCGCTGCTGGCCGCCGGCGCCGCCGCGGTGTGGCATGGCGACGGCAAGCGCGAACGGCGCATCGTGCTGCCGCCGCGCGAGCGGCCGCCGCTGCTGCTGCGCGAAGATGCGGCGACGTTGGCGCGCGGGCGTTACCTGTACGCGTCGCGCGGCTGCGTCGACTGCCACGGCGCCAGCGGCAGCGGCCGCACCGTGGTGAACGACGGCGCGATGCACGTCGTCGGCCCCAACCTCACCGCCGGCGCGCAGGGTGTGGTGGCCGGCTACACGCTGGAGGACTGGGAGCGCACGCTGCGCCATGGTGTCAAGCCGGATGGCCGGCCGGTGCTGTTCATGCCGTCGGAGGACTATGCCGGCTACACCGACGACGACCTCGTCGCGCTGGTCGCCTACGTGCGCAGCCTGCCGGCGCAGCCGGGCGAGGCCGCGCGCGTGGCCTTCCCGCTGCCGGTGCGGGCGCTGTACGGCATCGGGCTGGTGGAGGATGCCGCCGAGAAGATCGACCACCGCCGCGCCCCGCCCGCGCCGGTGCCGGCCGCGGTGACCCCGGCGCACGGCCGCTACGTGGCGCAGATGTGCCAGGGCTGCCACGGTGCCGGCCTGTCCGGCGGCAAGATCCCCGGCGGCCCGCCGGCCTGGCCGGCCGCGGCCAACCTGACCCCGGGCCCCGACAGCGTGATGCCGCGTTACCCCGACGCCGAGCGCTTCGCCGCGATGATGCGCGGCGGCCGGCGCCCCGATGGCAGCACGATCGCGGTGATGCCGTTCGAATCGCTGCGTGCGCTGAACGACACCGACCTGCACGCGCTGTACGCCTACCTGCAGACCGTGCCACCGCGCCCGGCCGGCGAACACTGAGCCTCGACGGGAGCAATGCCATGAGCATGTCCCCACGGCCCCTGATCGCCGTCACCGGCGCCACGGGCGCGCAGGGCGGCGGCCTGGTGCGGGCGCTGCTGGCCGACCCGCAGCAAGCCTTTGCGGTGCGCGCGCTGACCCGACGGCCGCACGGCGCGGCCGCCCGGGCGCTCGCCGCACTCGGTGCCGAGGTGGTGGCCGCCGACCTCGACGATCCGGCCAGCCTGCCGGCCGCGCTGCACGGCGCCCACGGTCTCTTTGCCGTGACCAACTTCTGGGAGCACTTCTCACCGACCCGCGAAGTGCAGCAGGCCACCCACCTGGCCGAGGCGGCGCGCGGCGCCCGGCTGCGCCACGTCGTCTGGTCGACGCTGGAGGACACGCGCGGCCATGCCGCGCTGCCCACGCTGCGCGACCGTTGGAAGGTGCCGCACATGGACGCGAAGGCCGAGGCCGACCGCGCCTTCGCCGCCGCCGGGGTGCCGACCACCTGCCTGCTGACCTCGTTCTACTGGGACAACCTGCTGCAGGGGGGCCTGCACCCCCAGCGGGGCCGCGACGGCCGCCTGGCGTGGCTGCTGCCGATCGACGGGGCGCGGCTGCCGGGCATCGCGGCGGCCGACATCGGCGCCTGCGCGGCAGGGTTGTTCCGCCGCGGCGCGTCGGTGGTAGGGCAGCGCGTGGGCATCGCCGGCGACCGGCTCACCGGCGCACAGATGGCCGCAGTGCTCGGCGACGTGCTCGGCGAACCGGTCGCGCATGTGACGATGCCGCCAGAGGACTACGCCCGGCTGCCGTTCCCCGGGGCGCCCGAGCTGGCCAACATGTTCCAGTTCCAGCGCGACTGCGAGGCGTCGTACTGCGAGGTGCGGTCACCCGAGACGTCGCGCACGCTGCACCCGGGCCTGCAGACCTTCGCCCACTGGGCCGCGGCGCACGCGGCCGCCCTGCGCCGCACGGTGGCCGCCAGCGGCGCCTGAACGATCAGGCGCCGGCCTTCGCCGGGTGGCCGGGCCGGTGGAACAGCCGGCCGACCCAGTGCGCGATGTCGTCGACGTAGGTGAACACCACCGGCACGATCAGCAGGCTCAGGAAGGTCGACGTGATCAGGCCGCCGATCACGACGATGGCCATCGGCGCGCGGAAGCTGGGATCGACGCCCAGGCCGAGGGCCAGCGGCATCATGCCCGCGCCCATCGCCAGCGTGGTCATCACGATCGGGCGGGCGCGCTTGCGGCAGGCATCGATCAGCGCGTCGTAGCGCGACAGGCCGTGGTCGCGGCGCGCCAGGATCACGTAGTCGACCAGCAGGATCGAGTTCTTCGTCGCGATGCCCATCAGCATGATGAGGCCGATCAACGAGGGCATCGACAGCGCCGTCTGCGTCAGGAACAGCGCCAGGAAGGCGCCCGGGATCGACAGCACCAGCGCGGCGAGGATGGTGACCGGCTGCACGAAGTCCTTGAACAGCAGCACCAGCACCACGTAGATGCACAGCACGCCGGTGAGCATCGCCAGGCCGAAGCTGGAGAACAGCTCCTGCATCATCTCGGCATCGCCCACCGCCCCCTGCGTGACGCCGGCCGGCAGCTCGCGCACCGGCCCGAGCGCGGCCACCTCCTGCGCCACCTCGCCGAGCGGGCGGCCGTTCAGCTCGATCTCGAAGTTGACGTTGCGGCGGCGGTCGTAGCGGTCGATCTGCACCGGGCCGCTGCCGAGGTCGACCTCGGCGACGTTCTCCAGCGGCACCGGCGCCACGCCCGGCCGCGCGCTCGGCACCGGCAGGCGCCGCAGGTACGACAGGTCGGCGCGCGCGTCCTTGGGCAGCCGCACGACGATCGGCACCTGGCGCTGCGCGAGGTTCAGCTTGGCGAGCGATTGGTCGTAGTCACCGGCGGTGGCCACGCGCAGCGTCTCGGCGATGGCCTGCGTGGTGACGCCGAGGTCGGCCGCCCGCGCGGCATCGGGCCGCACGATCAGCTCGGGGCGCACCAGGCTGGCGGTGGAGGTGATGTTGCCGATGCCCTGCAGGTCGCGCAGCGCCCGCTCGACCTTGGGCGCATGCGCGGCCAGCGCCTGGCCGTCCTCGCTGGCCAGCACCAGCACGTACTTCTCGGAGGTGCCGCCCAGGCCCACCTTCGAACGCGCCCCCGGCAGCTGCTCGAGGCGGTGCCGCAGGTCGTTCTCGATGTCCTGCTTGCTCAGGCCGGGGCGGTCGCCGCGCTTGGTGAGGTCCAGCGTCAGCGTGGCCTTGGTGACGTCGCCCGCGCCCACCGGGGCGAACGGGTCGGAGCCGGCCAGGCCGCCGCCGATCGTGGTGTAGACCCGCTTCACGTGCGGGTTCGCGCCGATCAGCGCCCGGGCGCGTTCGGCCGCGGCGCGGGTCTCGGCGATCGGCGTGCCGGGCGCGAGCTGCAGCGTCACCTGCGTCTGCGCCAGGTCGTCGGGCGGGAAGAAGGTCGACTTCAGCAGCGTCACCAGCGCCAGCGAACCGAAGAAGAACAGCGTCATCGCCACGGTGGTGAGCACGCGGTGGTGGAAACAGGCGCGCGCCCAGCCGAGGTAGGTGCGGATCCAGCGCGGCTCCGCCTCGTCACCGTGCACCGGCTTCAGCAGGTAGGCCGCCATCATCGGCGTCAACATGCGCGCGACCACCAGCGAGAAGAACACCGCGATCGCCGCGGTCCAGCCGAACTGCACGAAGAAGCGGCCCGTGATGCCGCTCATGAACGCGGTCGGCAGGAACACCGCGATGAGCGTGAAGGTGGTCGCGATCACCGCGAGGCCGATCTCGTCGGCCGCCTCCATCGCCGCCTGGTACGGCGTCTTGCCCATGCGCAGGTGGCGCATGATGTTCTCGATCTCGACGATGGCGTCGTCCACCAGGATGCCGACCACCAGCGACAGGCTGATCAGCGTGATGCCGTTCAGCGTGAAGCCGAGGAAGTGCATCGCCGCATAGGTGGGCAGCACCGACAGCGGCAGCGCCACCGCGGCCACCAGCGTGGCCCGCCAGTCGCGCAGGAACAGCCACACCACCAGCACCGCGAGCGCGGCGCCTTCGTACAGCAGCGCCATCGAGCCTTCGAAGCTCTCCTGCACCGAATCGACGAAGTTGAACGACTCGGTGAACGTGACGCCGGGGTGCTCGGCCTGCAGGCGCTCGATCGTCGCGCGCACGCCGTGGGCCACCTCGACCTCGCCCGCGCCGCGGGTGCGCGTGACCTCGAAGGCGACCACCGGCTGGCCGTTCAGCAGCGCGATCGAGCGGACCTCGGCCACCGTGTCGCGCACCGTGGCCACCTGGTCGAGCCGCAGGCGCCGGCCATCGGTGAGGGTCAGCTCCAGCGCGGCCAGTTCGTCGGCGCTGCCGACGTTGGCCAGCGTGCGCACCGACTGCTCGCCGCCGCCGATGTCGGTGCGCCCGCCCGAGGCGTCCTGCTGCACCTGGCGCAGCCGGCGCGACACGTCGGCCGCGCTGACGCCCAGCGAGAGCAGCCGCGCGGGATCGAGTTCGACGCGCACCTCGCGGTTCACACCGCCCACGCGCGAAATGGCGCCCACGCCGGGCACCGCCAGCATCGCCTTCGACACGGTGTTGTCGACGAACCAGGAGAGCTGCTCGTCGTCCAGCCGGCCGTCGGCCGCGACGCTGTAGGTGAGGATGGGCGAGCCGGTCAGCGTCTTCTTCTGCACGATCGGGTCGCGCAGGTCGGCCGGCAGGTCGGCGCGCACCCGGGCCACCGCATCGCGGCTGTCGTCCACGCCTTCCTGCAGCGGTTTTTCGAGGCGGAACTCGGCGGTGATGGTCGCGGTGCCGTCCTGGATGTTGGCGTACAGGTGCTTCAGGCCCTGGATCGTCGCCATCGAGTTCTCGACCTTGCGCACCACCTCGGTCTCGAGTTGCGACGGCGCCGCGCCGGGCAGCGTGAGGGTCACGGTGACGATGGGCAGGTCCATGTCCGGGAAGTTCTGCACCTTCATCGCCACGAAGCCGTACAGCCCCAGCAGCGTGAGCATCGCGAACAGCAGGATCGCCGGGATCGGGTTGCGGATCGACCAGGAGGAGACGTTGATCGCCATGGCGGGCCCCGTTCGCTCAGCGGCTCGCCGCAGCGGCGGCCGGGGCCGGGGCGACCCGCACCACGTCGCCATCGGCCAGGAAGCCGCCGCCCTGCGCGACGAACTCGGCAGCCTCGGGCAGCTTGGTGAGGATCTCGACCCGGTCGCCCTGGCGGCGGCCGACCTCGACCTTCCACTGCCGCAGCCGGTGGTCGGCCTGCACCTGCAGCACCTGGTGGAAACCATCGCGCAGCACCACCGCGGTCTGTGGCAGCGTCGCCGCCGGCGTTTCGCCGAAACGGAACTGGCCGCGCGCGAACGTGCCGGCGCGGGCCTGGGCATGGCCCGGCAGGTCGACGTAGACGAGGCCGTTGCGGGTGTTCACCTCGACCGTGGGGGCCACCGTGCGCACCTTGCCCTGCAGCGTGGCGCCGCCGGGCAGCACCACCTCGGCCGGGGTGCCGGGCTGCAGCGCGGCCAGGTCGGCCGCGGGGACCTCGGCCCGCCACTCGAGGCGGCCCTGGCGGATCAGCCGGAACAGCTCGGTGCCGGGCGACACCACCGCGCCCAGCGTGGCGCTGCGCGACGACACCACGCCGGCATCGGGCGCGACGATGCGCGTCTGCGCCAGCCGCACGCCGTCGGCCTCGAGCCGCGCCTTGGCCGAGGCGACCCGCGCCCGCGCGGTGGTCTCCGCGGTGGCGTACTGCTGGATCTGCTGCGCACTGAGCGCGCCGCTGGGCTGCAGCTGGCGGGCCCGCTCGGCATTGGCCTGCGCCTCGGCCAGCGCGGCCTCGGCTTCGGCCAGCGTCGCGCGCGCCACGGCCAGGTCGGCCTGCAGCGTGTCGTCCTGCAGGCGCGCCAGCAGCGCACCCTTGGCCACGCGGTCGCCCACCTGCGCCCGCACCTCCACCAGCCGCAGGCCCTGCGACTCGGCGCCGATCACGGCCTCCTGCCAGGCGGCGATGCTGCCGTTGGCGGCCAGGGTGCGGGCCCAGCGTTCGCTGCGCACACGCACCGTGCCGACGGTGAGCGCGGCCTTCGAGGCCGAAGCCGCGACCGCGCCCTGCGGGGCCGCCTTGGCGGCGTCGCCCTTGGCCGTGCCGTCCTGCGCCACCGCGCGCACCGCGAGGGCCGCGCACAGCAGCGCACCGCTGCACCACGCCAGGGTCTTCAACGAGGGAAATGCCTTCATGTGTCGATTCCGTTGCGCGTTCAGTGGCGTCAGGGCGTCGGGTCTTCGGCGCGCCAGCCGCCGCCGACGGCGCGGTACAGGCCGATCCACGCGCTGACGCGCTCGCGTTGCACGCCCACGTGCGTGGCCTGCGCGGTCAGCGCGGCGCGGCGGGCTTCTTCCATGTCGATCACGCTGCCGGCGCCGAGCCGCCAGCGCTCCTCGGTCGATTCGAAGTAGCGCCGGTAGTGGCGGGCCGCAGTGGCCGCGTCAGTCTCGCGGCGCTGCGCGGCGTCCAGCGTCACCAGCGCCTCCTCGACCTCGCGCACCGCGCGGCGCAGCCGCTGGTCGAACACGCCGCGGCGTTCGTCGTACACCGCCCGCGCGGCCTCGGCCTGCGCACGCCGCCGGCCGCCGTCGAACAACGGCAGCGACACCGACGGGCCGATGCTCCAGGTGACCACGTCGTTGTTGGTGCCGCCGATGCGCACCAGGCCCGCGGTGACGCTGCCGGCCAGCTTCACACTCGGATAGCGCTGCGCCTCGGCGACCCCGGCGTCATAGGCCGCCGCGGCCAGGTCGCGCGACGCCGCGGCGACATCGGGCCGCTGCGCCAGCACCTGCGCCGGCAGCGCCGCCACCGCAAACGCGGCCGGCTGCGGCAGGCGGGCGCGACCGGGCGCGAGCTGCGCGCGCAGCGCCGGCTCGTCCTGCCCGGTGAGTTCGACCAGCGCCTTCACGGCCAGATCGCATTGCGCCTGCTGCGCGATCGCCCGCTCGCGCGACTGCGCCCGCGCGGCCTCGGCGAGCGAGCCGTTGGCCGGCGACTCGAAGCCCACGCGCACCTTCTCGGCCGTGAGCGTCGCGGTGCGTTCCTGCGAGGTCGCATCGTCGCCGTACACGGCGGCCAGCTGCTCGCAGGCGCGCAGGCCGGTGTAGGTGTTCGCCACGTCGGCGGCGACGCTGAGCCGTGCGTCGTGCCATGCCAGGCCGGCCCCCTCGGCCCGCGCCTGCGCGGCCGAGACGCCGTGGCGCAAAGCGCCGAACAGGTCGAGCTCCCAGCCGGCATCGGCCCCGGCGCTCAACACGTTGGCCGCCACCATGCCGGTGGTGAACGACGCCGAGCGGTTGGCATTGACGGTGCCGGTGAGCGACGGCTGGCGCGCCCCGCCGGCGGCCGCCAGGTTGGCGCGCGCCTGCAGCAGGCGCGCCTGGGCCTGCGCCAGCGTCGGGCTGGCGTCCTGCGCCTGTTCGACCAGCGCGGCCAGCACCGGATCGTCCAGCCGCGACCACCACTGCAGCAACGCCTCGGTGCGCGCGTCGGGCGCCGCGGGCGCTGCCGCCTGCCAGCCGGTGGGCGCGCGCAGCGGCACCTCGGTGGGCGGGGTGGCCACGGTGCAGCCGGCAAGGGCCGCGGCACAGAGCAGCCACGCGCCCGCGAACGACGCCCACCGCCGTGCGGCGGCGCCACGAAAAGCCAGGTAATTCATGTGGGACCGGATCAGGACGTCGGGGCGTCCGACGCCCGGCATGCCTCACATGCGGCCCGTCCCCCCGTCACGTTCATGTTGTACCCCGCGCGGCGGCTGCAGGGTGCGGCCAGTGTAGAGGCAATCAGGCCAGCGCCGGCCGCCGCTGCGCGGCCAGCTGCGGCAGGCGCGCGAAGGCCTCCGCCGGCAACGGCTTCGCGTAAAGGTAGCCCTGCAGTTCGTCGCAGCCGAGTTCGGCGAGCTGGGCGGCCTGCTCGACCGTCTCGACGCCCTCGGCCACCGTGTGCATGCGCAGCGAGCCGGCCAGCGCCAGGATCGCGCGCGTCACGGCGAGCGCGGCATCGTCGCGGCCGAGGTCCTTGACGAACGCACGGTCGACCTTCATCACGTCGATCGGCAGCTCGCGCAGCATCGACATCGACGAGTAGCCGGTGCCGAAGTCGTCCAGCGCGATGGTGATGCCCCAGCGGCGCAGCTCGGCCAGCTGCTCGCGCGCCGACGTGGCGTCCCCCACCAGCAGGCTCTCGGTGACCTCGAGCTCGAGCTGGTGCGGCGTGATGCCGTGCCGCTCGAGCGCCTCGCGCACCTCCGCGGGCAGCCGACCGGAGGCGAGCTGCCGCGACGACACGTTCACCGACACCCGTGCCAGGCCGAGGCCGGCGCGCTGCCAGCGGGCCATCTGGGCACAGGCCGCCTCCAGCACCCACAGGCCGAGCGCCTCGATCAGCTCGGACTCCTCGGCCACCGGCACGAACACGCCCGGCGGCAACAGGCCGCGCTGCGGATGCTGCCAGCGCACCAGCGCCTCCGCCGACAGGATGCGCCCGCCCCCGGGCTGCACGCGCGGCTGGTAGTGCAACACCAGTTCGTCCCGCGCCAGCGCCTGCCGCAGCTCGACCTGCAGCTGCAGGCGCTCACGCAGCTCGGCGTCCAGCCGCGGCGTGAAGACCGTGCAGCGGCCGCGGCCCAGCCCCTTCGCCGCATACATTGCCAGATCGGCCGCACGCATCAGCTCGTCGCGGCCGCGTGCATGGTCGGGGGCGCAGGCGATGCCCACGCTCGCGCCGAGCACGTGCTCCTGCCCGCCCAGGTGGAACGGCAGCGCCAGGTTGGCGCACACCGCACGGCCCAGCGCGAGCGCCGCGTCGCCACTGCCGCCGGGACAGACGATGACGAACTCGTCCCCGCCCGGTCGCGCGACCAGCGCATCGGGCGGTGCCAGCGTGGCGAGCCGCTGCGAGGCCTGCCGCAGCACTTCGTCGCCGGCCGCGTGGCCCAGCGTGTCGTTGACCTGCTTGAAGCGGTCCAGGTCGACGAACAGCATCGCGCAGCGCCCGGCCGTTTGCAGCAGGTCGTCGAGCCGCTCGTGCAGGCCGTGGCGGTTGGCCAGCCCGGTCAGGCTGTCGTGCAACGCGCGGTGCACCAGGGCCCGCTCGCGCTCGCGGGCGGAGAACGCGACCGCCAGGCGCTCGCGCAGGTCGATGGCCGGCTGCATCGCCGCGCTGTCCAGCGGCCGGCGCAGACCGATCAGCAGCACCGCCTGCGTGCGGCCGTTCCAGTGCACCGGCAGGCAGTGGGCCTCCGCGGTGCCGGGCAGGCACACCGGCGCCAGCCAGGGCACCCCGGACGCCTGCTCCAGCGCGCTGCCGGAGAGCCGACGGTCGACCTGCCATTGCAGCAGCTCGCGGTGCCGCGCCGCGCTCAACGACACGGGCGGCAGCCGCCGCGGTGCCTTGTCGCCGGGCGACTGGAGGAGCCCTTCGAGCGCGCCGTCGGCAGGATCGTCCAGCCACAGCAGCGCGGCGGTGGTGCCCGCGCCCAGCGACTGCAGCGGCCGCAGCACGTGGCGCGCCACCGAGGCGATGTCGACCCCTTCGAGGATCGCACGGTCGATTTTGGCCAGCCCGCGCAGCGACTGCCATTGCTGCTCGATGCGGCGCGCCATGTGGTTGAACGCCCGGGCGAGATCGCCGAACTCGTCGCGCGTGTCCAGCCGCACGCGCGCGCCGGTGTCGCCGGCCGCCAGCTTGCGGGTGCCGGCGCTGAGGCGGCCGAGTGCGCCCAGCGTGCTGCGCACCTGCGTGAGGCTCACCGAGGCGACCACCAGCACGGTGGCGGCGGCGACCAGCCCGAGCCACTGCTCGAGCGGCCGGCCGAACCAGACGGCGCGGGTGGCCGGCCGTCGCTGCGTGAACACCCAGTCCGCGGCCCCGAACTCGGCCGCCAGGAAGAGGTTCCAACGCCCGGTGCGCTGTGGCTCCTCCGGGGCAGGGTCGGACGCCGGCTCGAAGCCGATCAGCGGCGTGCCGTCCGGCTGCTGCACGGTCCAGGCCGCGTCGCCGGCATCGGCCATCGGCGCCCACAGGTACTGCGGATCGAGCACCGCGAGCCAGCGCGTCGTGCCCTCGGCCCGCCCTTCGAGCGCGACCCGCGGCCGGTCGCCCGGCAGGCCGATCAGGTGCAGCCGCACGTCGAGGGAGGGCCGCGCGGCCGACGCCGGGCCGGCCGCTTCGGGCACGGTGTCACGCTCCGCGGCGAGGCCGCCCTGCCGCCAGTGCCGCACCAGGCGCGCCGCGTCGCCGGCCGTCCAGGCCACGCGGCCCTGCGCATCGAAGGCCGCGATGTGCTCGAACATGCGGCCCTGGCCGGGCAGGCCGCCATCCGGCGGCTGCGTCGGCCAGCTCTGCATCAGGCCCTTGGCGACCAGCAGCCGGTCCAGCACCTGCAGGCCGACATGCCGCGTGTCCCGGCCGAGCAGGCGCTGGTCCACCTGGGCCGACAGCTCGGCAATCGCGGCGCTGGACAGCCAGGCCGCCATCAGCATCGGCAGCAGCGCGGTGAAGAGGAAGAGCAGCAGCAGGCGCCGCGCCACCACGCTGCGCAGGATCGACAGGCCGCTGCGGAAGGCCATCGGCGCCGCGCCGTTCAGTGGGCGCCGTAGTCGGCCCCCAGGCCCACGTACGCACCGTTGTTGGCCCGCAGCACGTCGTCGTCGCTCTGGCGGTTGCTGACCTGCACGTGCGTTTGTCCGTCCGGTCCCATGCTGTAGAGGTCGAAGTCGCTGTTGATCGGGTTGAGCGCCCGGTCCTTGCGCGCATGGCCACGGCCGTTGGCGGCGACGTTGTAGTACTGGTAGGCGCGGCCCCACGGATCGCGCCGATCGCCGAAGCCGGCCGCCGCCAGGTCGTCCGGGTAGGCCCGGGCATCGACGTACGACTGCTGCATCGCGGCGGCCATCACGGCGATCTCCTGCGCGGCCTGGCGCGACAGCGCACGGGTGCGGTACTGCTGGTAGGACGGGAGGGCGATCGCGAGCAGCACGCCGAGCAGCGCCACCACCGACAGCAGCTCGACGAGCGTGAAGCCGGCGTGACGGCCCGCGCTGCCCGGGGGCCCCGGGAACGGACGGTCTTTCACGCGAGGTTTATCGGCCCGGTCGGCAGGGGCTGAAGCGCAGGAATTCCCGCAGCCGGTCCACGGCTATGCTCCCCCTGTGAGCGCCCCTTCGATCCCCGACGTCCTCTACCAGGACGATGCCCTGCTGGTCGTGCGCAAGCCCGCCGGCCTGCTGTCCGTGCCCGGCCGTGGCGAGGCCGGCCGCGACAACCTGCTGCACCGGCTGCACGTCCGCCACCCCGAAGCGCTGATCGTGCACCGGCTCGACCAGGCCACCTCCGGCCTGCTGGTGCTGGCCCGCGATGCCGCCAGCCACCGCCAGCTGTCGATGGACTTCGCGGCGCGGCGCGTCGACAAGCGCTATGTCGCGGTGGTGGCCGGCACGCCGGCCGAAGCGGCCGGCAGCATCGACCTGCCGCTGTCGTGCGACTGGCCGAACCGGCCACGCCAGCAGGTCGATCCCGTGCGGGGCAAAGCGTCGCTGACGCGCTGGCAGCGGCAGGCCGGCCCGGCGCCGGCGGGCTGCAGCCGGGTGCTGCTGGAGCCGGTCACCGGCCGGTCGCACCAGCTGCGCGTGCACCTGGCCGCGATCGGCCATGCGATCGTCGGCGACACGCTCTATGCACCGCCGCCCTGGGACACCGCCAGCCCGCGGCTGCTGCTGCACGCCACCCGCCTGGTGGTACCGCACCCGGCCGACGGTCACCCGCTCGTCTTCGAGGACCCGGTGCCGTTTTGATCGGCGCCGGCCGACCCGCGCGCACGTCGCTGCCGCGCCACCCAGGCGGCGGCGAAGAGTGCCCCGAGCAGCGCGCCGGCCGCGTGTGCCGACCACGCCACGGAGACACCCGCTGGCAGCACCGGTGAGCGGTGACCGCCGAGGGCGTCCCAGGCCAGCTTGGCGACCAACGCCAGCGCCAGCAGACCGAGCCCGCGGCGCGACAGGCTGCGCGCCTGCCAGGCCGCCACGCCCACCCACACCGCCAGGCCCACCACCAGGCCGGATGCACCGCGGTATTCGCGCAGGGCCGGCTCGAGCCGGAGGATGGCCAGCGACAGCAGCGGCGCGGCGGCGAACGCCGCGCCGGCCAGCGCACGGCCGCTCAACCGCGCCGGCCGCAGGCCGAGCAGCAGCGCCAGTGCCAGCGCATCGGCCAGCGCATGCGGCCAGCCGAAGTGCACCAGATGACCGCTCCACAGCCGCCAGGGCGCCTCGGCCAGCGCGCCGCGCTGCAGTGCGGCGGCGGCCTGCCAGTGCAGCGGCGCCGCCAGCGGTGCCAGCAGCACCAGCGCCGCCGCGATCGGCCCCCTCCCCCTCACCACGCGCTCCTTGGAAAACCCCATTGTGCGGGCAAAAAAAGGGCCCCCGTCCGTGAGAACGGGGGCCAATGCTCTGATGCGCCGATCGCTGCGAAAACTTCGCTGACCGACGGAACACAGCGTAGACCGTTGGCCGCGCAACGGTACTAGGGATAGCGTTGAGACGCCGGAGAAAACACACGCATCCCGCTGGGCACTGGGCACCGGGCCTTCACACACACGTCACGGAGCGCCCGATTGGGGGATGTAAAGAAACACTGCCGCGAGGGAGGATTTGCCAACTTCATCACGGCCTTGACCACCATGGACGCTGCCCGCAAGGTTCTGCTGCTCGAGCTGAATGAAATCAACTGGGGCGTCGTCGATCGGCTGATCGCGCAGCGCGGTGCGGATTTCCTGCCGAACCTGCGCAAGCTCCGCGCCGAAGGCGCCTGGGGCGTGCAGTCGGCAATCGAACGCTCGCCGCTGCTCGACCCGTGGATCACCTGGGTGACGCTGCACACCGGCGTGCCGCCGGCGGTGCACGGGGCGTCGGTGCTGGAGCAGTCGTCCACCACGCTGCGCGCCAAGCGCACCTGGCAGTACGCGGACGAAGCGGGCCTGCGGGTGGGCGTGTTCGGCAGCATCAGCGCCTACCCGCCGCCGCCGGTGCGCGGTTTTGCCATTCCGGGCCCGTTCGCGCCCGGCAATGAAACCCATCCGCCGCGGCTCGCGCCGGTGCAGTGGATCAACCGCTCGCAAACCCACGCCCACGGCGGTGCGGCGGCGGCGCAGGGCCCGCTGGCCTCTCTCGCCAACGGCTGGCGGCTGCTGCAGCTCGGCCTGGCGCCGGCCACGGTCGGCCGCATCGCGCTGCAGCTGCTGCGCGAGCGGCGCCGGCCGCATGCGCGCTGGCAGCGCGTCTGCCTGCAGCCGCGGCTGAACTTCGACATCTTCGCGAAGCAGTACCGGGCGGTGCGGCCGCACTTCGCGACGCTGCACAGCAACCACGCGGCGCACTTCATGCACCACTACTGGCGTGCCTGGGACGACAGCGCCTTCCCGGTGAAGGCCTCGGCCGACGAGAAGGCCCGCTACGGCGAGGCCGTGCCCGAGGGCTACCGCCTGTGCGACGAGCTGATCGGCCGCGCGATGGCGCTGCTGGACGACGACACCGTGCTGGTGCTGGCCTCCAGCATGGGCCAGCAGCCCTTCATCAGCGACCGCTACGCCGCCGGCAAGATCGTCGTGCGCATCAAGCAGATCGACGCGCTGCTGCAGCTGGTGGGCCGCCACGGCATCACCGAGGTGGTGCCGACGATGGTGCCGCAGTGGAACCTCACGGTGCCGCAGGCGGCGCGGCGCGCCGAGGTGGTCCGCTTCTTCGAGCAGGTGATGCGCGTGCAGGGCGGCCGGCGCGAGCACGGTTTCGCGGTGCAGGAAACGCACGCGCAGCTGACGATCACGCCGCTCGGCCTGGCACGCAACGACGAACCGGTGACCTACGAGTTCACGCTGCCGGACCAGCGCCAGCACAGCGTGCCGCTGGCCGCGCTGTTCGCGATGGACACGCCCACCGTGAAGCAGGGCATGCACCACATCGACGGGCTGCTGGCCTTCTACGGGCGCGGTGTGCGACGCGGCGTGCGGCTGCCCGACTGCACCAACCTCGACGTCGCCCCGACGCTGCTGACGCTGATGGGCGTGCCGGTGCCTGCGGCGATGCACGGGGCGGTGCTGGAAGTGCTGCCCGGCATGGGGCGGCCGGCGCTGCCGGTGCCAGCCGAGGCGCCGCGCGCGGCAGCCTGATCAGCGGCAGCGCGCCGGGATGCCGAGGGCGGTGGCGCCGGCGGGCACGTCCTTCGTGACCACCGCGTTGGCGCCGATGCGCGCGCCGTGGCCGATGTGCAGGCCGCCGATGATCTTGGCGCCCGAGCCGACGAACACGTCGTCGCCCAGCGTCGGGATGCGGCCGCGGTTGTCGCCGATCACGACGCCGCTCTCGAGCCGCACATTGCGCCCGCCGCGCACCGCCGAGTTGATCACCACGCCGATCGGGTGGATCAGCACGAAGCCCGGGCCGAACTGCGCCTTCACGCCGATGACGCAGCCGTTGAACCACTTGTTCAGCACATGCGGCACCAGCGCCAGCGGCACCAGCCGCCAGCGCACCAGCTGGCCCTGCAGCCGGTAGAGCACGGTGGCCGCGGTGCCGTCGGTCATCACCGCCTTCAGCAGCGAGCAGGGCGGCCCGTGTTCGCTGTACAGCGCCTGCTTGGCGCGCAGGTCGGCCCGCAACAGCGCGAACATCGACGGCAACATCAGCGCTTGACCAGCTGTCGGCGGAAGTCGATCAGCTGCAGGATGTTGTTGCGCCATTGGCGCTCGGCGGCGATGTAGGCGCGCGCCGCGGCGCCCACCTGCTTGAGCGTGCCGATGTCGCGGCTGTGCTGCAGCACCATCGACACCGCCTGCTCGAGGTCGCCGTGCTGGAACATCCAGCCGGTCTGGCCCTCCTTCACGACCTCCTGGATCGGCAGGAAGTTCGGCGCGATCGGCGCGATGCCGCAGGCCATGAACTCGAACAGCTTGACCGGCGAGGTGTAGTCGCCGGCGCTGGGCAGCACGGCCATGTCCATCGCCGCCAGCAGTCCGGGCACCTCGTCGTGCGACACCCGCCCGGTGAGGATGACCTGGTCGGCCAGGCCGCGCTCGTCGACGAAGCGCTTGACCTCGTCGAACGTCGCGCCGTCGCCCACCAGCAGCAGCTTCAGGTGCGGCGCGGCCTTCAGGCGGTCGGCGATCTTGTAGACGAACTGGTCGATCGCATGCCAGGGCACGAAGGCGCCGAGGTAGCCGCAGACCACCGCGTCCTCGAGCTTCCACTTCTTGCGCGCGGCCTCGCGCTGCTGCGGCGTCGGGCTGAACTTGTCGATGTTGGCGGCGTTCGGCGTCACGATCGCCGGGGCCATCGTGCCATGGGCCTTCAGCAGCCGGTCCCGGAACACGCCGGAGACATACACCATGCCGGTGCAGTGGCGCACCACCCAGCCTTCGATCCACTTGGCCAGCTTCAGGAAGAACAGCGGGCGCACGCGGTAGACCATCGCCGAATCGTTGATCTCGAGGATCACCGGCAGCCCGCGGCGGCGCGCGATCCACACCGTGACGAACATGAAGAGCGAATAACGCTCGTAGATCAGCTCGACGTCCGGGTGGGCGTCGAGGTACTTGCGGATGCGCCAGCCGGCCACCAGGTTGTAGGCCACCTCGGTGAGCTCGAACAGCGGCTCGGGCAGCTTCGTGACGAACTTCATCCACGGCCGGGCCTGCTGCGTGGGCGACATGGCCTTCGGCGTCGCGTAGGGATCGGCGCCGGGCAGCGAGATGATGTCCACCGGCACGCCTTCGGCGCGCAGGGCGTCGGTGATGCCGCGGATGTGCACGCCCTCGACGGCCTTGCCCTGGGTGCGGTGGTGGTAGAGCACCCGTTTCAATGGTGGCAGTGACGTTGTCATGGAATCTCGCTGGCCTCGGCCGGCGGCGCAGCGGGCTCAATCGCTGAGCCTGCGGCCTCGCCGTTCATCACAAAGGGCCGGATGGTAAGCGGCCTCGTCGCGCGGGATCGAGCCCGAGCGTGAGGGATAGCCGAAAACCGGAAGGTGGCAGAACCGGCAGCCCGGGAGCCCCCATTTGCGTGGGACGCGCGTGACACAGTCCCGCGAACGGGGCGCCAGCCTGCCATGGGCAGCCGGTAGCATCGCGGCCTCGACGGGCGCTGCCGCCCGCCGCTGCACCCTGCCCGACACATGAGCTTCGCGGTCTTCCTGCTCTACATTTTCCTCAGCTTCTTCCGGCCGATCGAGCTGTTCACCCCCGAGCTGGGTGAATACCGGCCGATGCTGATCCTGTGGGCGATCGCGTTCGTGATGTCCGCCGGCCGCGCCCTCGCCCGCAAGGAGATGGCCTGCCGGCCCCTGCACATGGGGCTGCTGCTGGCGATCTGCGGCGCGGTGGCGCTGTCGCGCATCGCCACCGGCTGGGTCGGCGGCGCGGTGGATGCGCTCAGCCAGTTCAGCCCGTCGGTGATGCTGTTCGTGCTGGTGCTGCTGAACGTCACGTCGCTCGAGCGGCTGAAGCTGACCTGCTTCGTGCTGGTGGTGTCGATGGTGCTCGCCAGCCTCTTCAGCATCCGCGCTTACCACACGGGCGAACACGCCACCGCGCTGGTGCTGCGCCAGAACGCCGGCGCGCAGGACGACGACGAGCCGGTGGTCGGCACGGGCAGTGGCGTCGACTCGGCCGACCTGGTCCCGGCGCAGGACACCTCGGGCCTGTACCTCTGGCGCATCCGCGGCCTGGGGTTCCTGAACGACCCGAACGACTTCGCGCAGGTCCTGGTGATGACGTTGCCGCTGCTGTGGGGCGCCTGGCGGCAGGGCCGGCGCCTGCGCAACCTGTTCTGGGTGCTGCTGCCCGGCGGCATCATCGGCTACGCGATGGTGCTGACCCAGTCGCGCGGCTCGATCATCGGGGTCGCGGCGATGCTGTTCTTCGGCGTGCGCAAGCTGCTGGGCACCGTCAAGACGGCCGCGCTGATCGGCCTGATGGGGCTGGCCGCGGTGGCCGGCAACATGGCCGCGGGGCGCGGCTTCTCGTCCAAGGAGCGCTCGGCGGAGGAGCGCATCGAAGCCTGGTACGTCGGCATCCAGCTGCTGCGCGGGCGCCCGCTCACCGGCGCCGGCTACGGCAACTTCACCGACCACAACCCGTTGACGGCGCACAACTCGTACGTGCTGTGCTTCGCCGAACTCGGCCTGATCGGCTATTTCGCCTGGCTGGGCCTGATCGTGCTGACGTACAAGGGCCTCAGCGCGGTGGTCGACCAGCTGCCCGAGGGCAGCGAGCAGCGCAAGATGGCGGGGCTGATGCGCTCGGCGCTGGTGGGCTTCCTGGCCTGCGCGTGGTTCCTGTCGCGCACCTACGCCCCGGGCCTGTATTTCGCGCTGGCGCTGTGCGTGGCCACCTGGTGGATCGCGAAGCAGTCGGTGCCGGAAGCGGCGCTGAAGAACACCCTGTCGACGCTGCGCTGGCGGCGCGATACCGTCATCGTGATGGTGGTCTCGATGGCGGCCGTGTACGGCTTCATCGTGATGCACCGGCTCTCCGGCGGCTGATTCAGCGGGCCGCGGATCTGCCGATAACGGTTTCGCGTGTGATCCTCGGCAACCGGCCCCCTCGACCACGGGTCGGCCCCGCGAACCGCCAGACCCCGATGCTAGAGTGCGACTCCCTCGCGCCGGGGGACGGCCACGGCGCTGCGCGATCGAACGCTCGCACCGCCGGCCCTTCCACGGCCCCGAACGCTCTGATCCGACGATGACTCTGCTGGCGAGCCTCCTCCTTCTTCTGCTGGTGCTTCTGGGTGCCGCGGCACTGCTGCTGACGGTGTTCATCCGCCAGCGCAACATCCACGTCTGGTTGCGCGGCTACCTGCGCCAGGACTGGCGCGCCCCGGTGCCGGCCGGCAAGACCAAGCACGTGCTCTTCTGCTTCGTCGACCACTACGAGCCGATGTGGCACCGGCCGTCGTACGAGGTGGAATGCCAGCGCGTGCAACGCTGGCGCGACGAGTACCCGAAGCTCTGCGAAGGCCTGCTCGACGCCGATGGCCGCCAGCCGATCCACAGCTTCTTCTTTCCCGGCGAGGAATACCGGCCGGAGCACCTGGACAAGCTGGTGGAGCTGTGCCGCCTGGGGCTGGGCGAGATCGAGATCCACCTGCACCACCACGACGACACCGAGGCCGGCCTGCGCGAGAAGCTGCGCGAGTTCACCCGCACGCTGGTGGACCGCCACGACGCGCTGCCTGTTCATCCGGTCACCGGCCAGCCGCAGTGGGCCTTCATCCACGGCAACTGGGCGCTCGACAACGCCCGCCCGGACGGCCAGGCCTGCGGCGTGAACAACGAGCTGATCGTGCTGCGCGAGGAAGGCTGCTACGTCGACTACACGCTGCCCGCCGCGCCGGACCCCTGCCAGACGTCCACCGTCAACCAGATCTACTACGCCACCGACCACCCGCACACGCCGAAGAGCCATGACACCGGCACCCGCGTGAAGGTGGGCGGCCAGCCGGTCGGCGACCTGATGCTGATCCAGGGGCCGCTGGGCTTCATGTGGCACAGCCGCAAGTTCGGCCTGATCCCGCGCATCGAGAACGCCGACGTGCGCACCAGCTCGCCGCCCTCGCCCGAACGCATCGACGCCTGGATCGACACCGGCATCCACGTCGAGGGCAAGCCGGAATGGATCTTCGTCAAGATCCACACGCACGGCACGCAGGAGCGCGACATGGACACGCTGCTCGGCCCGAAGATGCGCCGCGCCTACGAGTACCTGCTGGGCAAGTACAACGACGGCGTGCAGTGGAAGACCCACTTCGTCAGCGCCCGCGAGATGTACAACATCGCCAAGGCGGCCGAAGCCGGCCTGCCGGGCGAACCCGGCCAGTACCGCGACCACGTGATCGCCCGCCCCGCCTACAAGCCCCAGCACTGAACCCCATGTGGCAGCAGGCGCTCGCCGTCCTCGTGGTGCTGTGCATCGGCGCCGTGGTCTATTCGTACGCGCTGTACCCGCTGGTGCTGTTCGGCATCGGCGCGCTGCACCAGGCGCTGCGCGACGCGGCCTTCGTGTTCCGCAAGGGTGAGCGGCGCAAGCGCGGGCCCGACCAGACCGACTGGCCGCAGGTCGCCATCGTGATCTCGGCCTACAACGAGGAACGCCACCTCGCCGAGCGCATCGAGAACCTGCTCGCGCTCGACTACCCGGCCGACCGCTGGCACGCCTACATCGGCTCGGACGGCAGCCGCGACGCCACCGCCCAGATCCTCGCGCGTTATGCCGATCGGCCGCAGATCCGCGGCTTCGCGTTCGAGCAGAACCGCGGCAAGGCCAACGTGCTGAACGACTTGGTGTCGCGTACCGACGCGCCGCTGGTGGCCTTCTCCGATGCGAACACGTTCTTCCGACCCGATGCGCTGAAGCGCCTGGTCGCCGGCTTCGACGACCCGCGCATCGGCGGCGTCAGCGGCGAGCTGCGGCTGCGCGGCGTGGGCGGCGACAACCAGGACAGCCTGTACTGGCGCGTCGAGCAGTTCCTGAAGTTCTTCGAGGCCCGCATCGGCGCGCTGCTGGGCGCCAACGGCGCGATCTACGCGATCCGCCGCAGCCTGTGGAAGCCGCTCGCGCCGGACACCATCTGCGACGACTTCTGCGTCGCGATGAACGTGGCCGCGGCCGGCCAGCGGCTGCTGTACGAGCCGCGCGCCTGGGCCGAGGAAGACACCCCGGAGGCCATCGCCGAGGAGTTCAAGCGCCGCGTGCGCATCGGCATCGGCAACTTCCAGGCGCTGGTGCGCCACCCCGAGTACCTGCTGCGCACCGGCCGCGCCACCGCCTTCGCCTACGTGTCGCACAAGGTGCTGCGCTGGATCGCGCCGCACCTGCTGATCGTCGCGCTGCTGGGCTCGCTGGTGCTGGCGCTGCAGTCGTCGTTCTGGGTCGTCGCGCTGCTCGCGCAGGCCGGCGCCTATGCCGGCGCGGCGGTCGCGTGGCGGCTCACCGGCCGCGGCGTCAAGCTGCCGAAGCTGGTCACGCTGGCCGCCTTCCTGTTCGCGCTGAACTGGGCCTTCCTCGTCGCCTCGTGGCGCTACGCCACCGGCAGCTTCAGCGGCAGCTGGGGCCGCACCAGCCGCTGAGCCGGCCTCTCCTGTCGCCATGCTGAAGATCGCCGTCGTCACGCCCATCCTGCCCGTCCCGTACGACATGACGCGGGGCCGTTTCATCCACGAGACCGTGCGCCCGCTGTCGCGCATCGCCGACGTGCGCGTGTACTTCGAGACGCTGCGCTACCCGCGCCTGCCGGGGCTGCAGTCGCGCAGCTTCCTGTACGGCGAGGTGCCCGAGGACTACACGCTCGAGGGCTGCGACGTCGAAGCCTTCCACTACCCGGCGCTGCCGGTGGTGACCCGCGGCATCAACGGCCACCTCGCCAGCTGGAGGCTCACGCCGCGCGCGCGCCGCTTCCAGCCCGACGTGATGCTGGGCTACTGGGTCTACCCCGACGGCTACGCGGCGCTGCGCACCGCGCGCGCGCTCGGCATCCCGTGCGTGCTCGGCGCGCTGGGCTCGGACATCCACCTGCGCGAGGGCATCAACGCACGCCGCACCCGCGAGGCCATCGCCGGCGCCGACGCGATGATCACGGTGAGCGAGGCGATGCGGCAGTACTCGGTGCGCACCTACGGCGCCGACCCGGCCAAGGTGCACACCATCATCAACGGCTTCAACACCAGCGTGTTCCGGCCGATGGACCAGGCCGCGCTGCGCGCCAGGCTGGGCGTGCGCGCCGACGAGCGGCTGGTGGTCTACGTCGGCCGCTTCGTCGAGGCGAAGGGCCTGCGCGAGCTGATCGCCGCGTTCCAGGCCTACGCGGCGCAAGACCCGAAGGCCACGCTGGCGCTGGTGGGCGACGGCAACATGCGCGAGGAGCTGAAGGCCATCGTGCAATCGGCCGGCCTGGCGCAGCGGGTGCACCTGCCGGGCGGGCAGCCGCCCGAGCAGGTCGCCGAATGGATCAACGCCGCCGACGCGCTGACGCTGCCGAGCTGGAGCGAGGGCTATCCGAACGTCGTCGTCGAGGCGGTGGCCTGCGGCCGGCCGGTGATCGGCACCGATGTCGGCGGCATGCGCGAGATCCTCGACGAGCACAACGGCATCGTGATCCCGCCGCGCGACGTGGCGGCGCTGACGCGTGCGTTCGGCGAGTGCTTCGCCCGCTCGTGGGACCACGCGGCCATCGCCGCGCGCATGCGCCGCACCTGGGACGACGTGGCCGCCGACACGCTGGCGGTGTGCGAGTCGGTGGTGCGGCAGCGCGGCCGCTGACCCGCCCTCGCGTTCAGCGCGCCGCTTGCGCGCGCTGGTAGAACTCGCCGTACACCTCGGCCATCTTCTGCAGCGAGGCGTTGCGCACGACGAAGGCCTCCGCGGCGGCACCCAGCCGTTCGCGCAGCGCCGCATCGGCCAGGCAGGTGCGCAGCGCAGCCTGCAATGCCGGCCCGTCGTCCACCGGCACCAGCAGGCCGGTCTCGCCGTGTTTCACCACCTCGGGGTTGCCGCCGACGTCGGTGGCCACCAGCGTCAGCCGCGTCGCCGCGGCCTCGAGCAGCGCGATCGACAGGCCTTCGGTCTGCGACGGCATCGCGAAGATGTCGAAGCCCACGGTGAGGTCGGCCACGTCGGTGCGCTGGCCCAGCAGGCGCACCCGGCCCTGCAGGCCGAGGCCATTGATCTGCTGCTGCAGCTCGGCCTGCAGCGGCCCGCCGCCGATGACCACCAGCTGCGCGGTCGGGAACTGCTGCAGCAGCGCCGGCATCTGCGCGATCAGCAGGCGGTGGTTCTTCAAGCCCACCAGGCGCCCCACCGCGCCGATGAGCAGCGTGTCCGGCGCCACGCCCAGCGCCTCGCGCGCCTTGGCGCGGCGCGCGGCGGTGGCGGTGAAGCGCTCGACCGGGATGCCGTTGAGCACCGTGAAGGCCTTCGAGGCCGGCACGTAGTCGGCCTCGACGAAGCGGTCGTGCACCTGCTTGCCCACCATCGCCAGGCCCGCGGTGTAGCGCAGCGACCAGCGGTAGTAGCGCCGCAGCCGCTCGTTGGACAGGCGCGTGCCCATGTCGTGACAGGTGCCGACGATCAGCGGCTTGCGCCACATGCCCAGCGTGGCGGCGGCGGCGTGGTAGTTCGGCACGAAGTTGTGCGCGTGGACCAGCTCGATGCGGCGCTGGCGGATCAGGCCGCGCAGTTCGCGCAGCATGCGCAGGTCGGCGGTGCCGCGCTTGTGGCCGACCATCACGTCGATGCCGCCGCGGCGCAGCTCCGGCGCGAAGCCCTCGGTGCTCAGCAGGCTGAACACCGTCACGTCGTGGCCCTGGCGGCGTTGTTCGATCGCCAGGTCGGTGACGACGCGCTCCAACCCCCCGAACTCGAGGGAATCGACGATGTGCAACAGACGCATGCGGAAACTGACCGGGAAACGGCGACTCGTGAACAGACAATGACCACCGGGCGCGGCCGGCGCGGGATGCTACCCCAGCGCCCCGCCCGCCACGCGGGCGGCGGCCCCCCGCCATCGACGGCCGTGCAATCTTTGGAACCGATCATGTCCTCTCGCTGGAGCTCCCGTGCCCGCGGCCTCGCCGCCCTGACCCTCGGCGCCTGCGCCACGCTGGGCCACGCCCAGCAGGTGCGGGTGCCCAGTGAACAGGCGGGCGTGGAGATCCCGGGCAGGATGCCGGGCGGCGGTGCCGACGAGGTCGCCCCGCGGCCCGCCGCGGCCTCGGACACGTTGCCGAGCGGCCGCATCGCGCCGCATGCACCGAACCTCGCCCGCAACACCGCCTGGCCGCCGGCGGTGCAGGCCTCGTCCAGCCTCGACGGCTGCTCGAAGCCGCTCACCGGCAGCGGCACCACCTACAACGTCGGCCCCGGCCAGCGCTACGCCGACCTGCAGGAGGTGCCGTGGCTGTCGCTGCAGGCCGGCGACGTGGTCAACGTGTTCTACCGGCCCGAGCCCTATCGCAGCAAGATCGGCCTGCGCGGCATGGGCACCGCGGAGGACCCGATCGTCATCAACGGCGTGACCGACGCCGCCTGCCAGCGGCCGGTGATCTCCGGCGAAAACGCCCAGACCGCCCTCGATGCCCAACAGCGCCGCTACTTCAACAAGCAGTACAGCGAGAACCTGGGCGTCTTCCTCATCTACAAGGCGCCGCAGGACCCGTACGGCTACCGGCCGCGCCACCTGCACTTCCGCAACCTGAAGATCACCGGCGGCCACCCCGACTTCGGCTACACCGCGCAGGACGGCACCCCCGGCCGCTACAGCCGCGCCGCCGCCGCGATCTACGCGGTGCTGATCGAAGGGCTGCTGGTCGAGAACTGCGAGATCACGCGCAACGGCAACGGCCTGTTCGTCAACAGCAAGTCGGCCGAGGAAACCAGCCAGGACGTGACGTTCCGCTTCAACCGCATCCACGACAACGGCGTGAAGTCGAGCTACTACGAGCACAACCTGTACGTGCAGGCGCAGCGCGCGCTGTACGAGGGCAACGAGATCGGCCCGCTGATCCCGGGCGCGATCGGCTCGGCGTTGAAGGACCGTTCCAGCGCCACCGTCGTGCGCTACAACCGCATCGTCGCGGCCGCCCGCGCGCTCGACCTGGTCGAGATCGAAGGCGGGATCCCGCAGGTGATGAACGACCCGTACTACCCGAATGCCTGGGTGTACGGCAACGTCATCGTCGACGACGCGAAGCTCGGCCGGGCGTTCTCGGTCAAGCTGATCCACTGGGGCGGCGACAACGACCCGCGCTACTTCCGCCGCGGCACGCTCTGGTTCTACAACAACACGGTGCAGGTGCGGGTCGACAAGGGCGACCACTACTACGTCTCGCTGTTCGACATGCCCACCGCCGAGCAGAAGGTCAACCTGCGCGGCAACATCGTGCAGAACCTCGGCTCGGCGGAACTGTGGCTGGGCTACGAAGGCGGCACGGTCGAGCTGGAGGACACCAACCTGATCACCGGACCGTACGTGCCCGGCCGCGCCGACACGAAGGTGAAGGTGACGGGCAGCGTGCTCGCCACCGCGCAAGCCGGGTTGGACGCCGACGGGCGGCCGCAGCGCGGCGCGCCGGGCATCGACAAGGGCCGGCTGACGCCGCCGCGGCTGCCGGCCGGCCTGCAAACCCAGCACCTGGAGGTCACGCACCAGTACGCCGCGCCTGCCGGCATCGTCCCGCGGGCAACGCTGGGTGCCGCGCCGGATCTGGGCGCCTTCGAGGCGGTGCGGTAGCGAACAGGCTCATCCGCTGAGCCTGCCGGCTGTTGCCGGCCGTCAGGAGACGTGACGAAGCGTCAGCAACGTAGTCGGCGTTGGCGAGCGGCGTGTTGTCCTACACGACACTCGCGTGCATCTTGTTGCAGGCCGGAAGGGCTCGCCGGCAGAGCAGCGCCCTGTCGCTGAAGCCCGCCGTCGGCGCCGAGCTGTAAGCAGACGCGTCCGCCGCGCCGCCGGTTACATCCCCGGGCTTTGTTAACCCGCGGTGAAGCCGCGCGCCCTACCGTGTGTCCATGGGCTTGCACCGAAACCGGTAATAACCGACGGCAGGCCCGCTCCACGACACGATCACGAAAGGGAACGGCAATGAGCTTGGGTAACGTGCGACGCATGTGGACCTTGTGCAGCATGGTGGCGTCCGGCGCGCTGACCGCCTGTGGCGGCGGGGGTGACGCCGACAGCGCCCCGGACACGACCGCCGCCGCGACGGACACCGTGGTGCTGGCCGCGGCCGACGAGGCGACCACCGTCGAAGCACAGCGGCGGCGGCGCACGACATCGCCAGCCCCGGCCCCGGCCCCGGCCCCGGCTCCAGCGCCTGCACCGGCCCCTGCACCGGCTCCTGTGCCTGCACCCGCGCCGAGCCCCGCGCCCGCGCCGTCGACCGGCAGCGCCCCGGCCCTGCCCGCCTTGACCGCATGCACCGCCTCCGGCAAGGGCACCGACTACCAGGTCGGTCCCGGCAAGCCCTACACCGCGCTCGAGCAGGTGCCCTGGGAGAGCCTGAAGGCCGGCGACACGGTGCGCATCTTCTACAGCGCGACGCCGTACAAGGGCAAGTTCCTGATCGCCGCCCAGGGCACCGCCACCACGCCCGTGCGCATCTGCGGCGTGCGCGGCCCGAACAACGAGCGTCCGATCGTCGACGGCAACGGCGCCGTCACGCGCACCGCGCTGGCCTCGCAGTACGGCAGCAGCACCGAGGTCAGCGACATCCACCAGAACCGCTCGGTCATCGTCATCAAGCAGCTGGCCACGCAGGCCTGGACCGCCCGGCCGAGCTACGTGCAGGTGGACGGCCTGAGCATCCGCGGCGCGCACCCGAGCTACAGCTTCACCGATGCCTCGGGCGCGAGGAAGGTGTATTCGAAGTTCGGCGCCTGCGTGTGGGTCGACCGTGGCCACAACATCACGATCGCCGACAACGAGATCAGCGACTGCCAGATGGCGATCTTCAGCAAGTCCACCGACGACGGCGACTTCGCCGTCACGAAGGACCTGCGCATCGCCGGCAACTATTTCCACGGCAACGGCGTCGTCAACGACTGGTTCGAACACACCACCTACCTGCAGAGCGTCAACCTGGTGCTGGAGTTCAACCGCTACGGCCCGATGCGCAGCGGCGCCACCGGCAACCAGCACAAGGACCGCTCGGTCGGCAGCGTGATCCGCTACAACTTCATCGAGGGCGGCGCGCACAACCTCGACCTCGTCGAGGCGGAGGACTTCCCCGCCACCGCACTGGCGCTGCCGGCCTACCGGACCACGTTCGCCTACGGCAACCTCCTGAAGCCGGGCGCGGGCACGCGCGCCGTGGTGCACTACGGCGGCGACCACTTCGGCAGCACGCCGGGCGCGAACTGGGGTGAGGGGCTGTTCCGCAAGGGCACGCTGTTCTTCTTCAACAACACGGTGCACGCCACCGCGAACACGAAGCTGTTCCGCATCTCGACGACCGAAGAGACGGTGGAGGCCTGGAACAACGTCTTCTGGGCCGACGGCAGCAACGTGGTGACGCTGCGCGAGGCCGAGAACGACGACGTCGGCAGCAGCTGGGTGAAGGACGGCACCCTGCACCTGGGCACCAACTGGATCAAGGCCGGCTGGCGCGCCTCGACCACCACGCTGAAGGGCACCGTGACCGGCACCTCCAGCCTGCTCGCCGGTGCCAGCATGCCGGTGGACACCGCCGGCTACGTGCCGCTGGCCGGCGCCACGGTGGTGGACACCGGCATCGCCGGCCCGGCGGCCGCCAGTGCCCACAAACCGCTGTACCAGCTGGATGCCAACCGGCTGCCCGTGGCCCGGACGGTCAAGGGCGCGGCCATCGACTTGGGTGCCGTCGAGCGCTGATCCGAGAACAAAGTGAGGCACTGGCAGGCCCGGGAGGCGAAAGTCCCCGGGCCTTCCTTCGTGCTGACACGAAAAAACGGTATTGTCCGACCCTGCATTCTTGCGAGCCGTTCTATGCACCCCCTGCCGCGCCCCCTTTCATCCGCCGCGCCGCGCTGGCTGTCGGCCCTCCTGCTGAGCGGGATGCTTGCGGCGTGCGGAGGAGGTGGCGGCGGCGACCCCGTCGGCAACAGCAATCCCAGCGGCAGCGGCGGTTCCGGTGGCAGCAGCTCAGGGGGCAGCAGCTCAGGTGGCAGCAGCTCGGGCGGCAGCAGCTCAGGTAGCGGCAGCACCGGCACCGTCGTGGTCCGGGCGCTGGGCACCATGCCCGCGGAACCCACCGTCACCCCCGCACCGGCGACCTGCGCACCGATCAGCGGCGGACGCGACTTCCAGGTCGGCAGCGGCAACGCCAGCACCGACGGCAACACCTACAGCGAAGTCCAGCAGGTACCGTGGGAGACCCTGCGGGCCGGCGACACGGTGCGCATCTTCTACCGGTCAACCCCCTACAAGGCCAAGTTCGCCGTCTTCGCGACCGGCACGGCGGCCTTGCCGGTGCGCATCTGCGGCGTCAAGGGCGGCGCGGGGGAACGTCCCGTCATTGACGGCAACGGCGCGGTGACGCGCACCGCGGCCGCCTACCTGAGCGCGCTGGCCAACACGCCGGCAGACCGGGGAACCCTGGAGGACCTCGCCGTCGTCATGCTCACCTACGACCGCGGCGACTACTACAGCTTCCCGGCCTACGTGCAGATCGACGGGCTGAACATCGTGCGCGGCCACCAGAGTTACACGTTCACCGACACGACCGGCGCCACCCGCACCTACAGCACCAGCAGCGCCTGCCTGTCGGTGCGGCGGGGCCAGCACATCACGCTGGTCGACAACGAGGTCAGCGATTGCGGCCAGGCGCTCTACACGGTCTCGCTCGACGACTACATCGGGGACGACCCCGCAAACACCCAGTACACCGTCACAAAGGACATCCGCGTCGCCCGCAACTATTTCTGGAACAACGGGATCGCCGGCAGCGACCGCGAGCACACCAGCTACACGGCCAGCCAGAACATCGTGATCGAATTGAACCACTACGGCCCGCCGCGCAGCGGGGCGCTGGGCAACTCGGTCAAGGACCGCTCCGCCGGCACGGTCGTGCGATACAACTTCATCGAAGAAGGCGCCCACTCGATCGACCTGGTCGACGCGCAGGATTTCCCGCTCACGGCCACCGCTGCCAACAGCGGCTACGAGTACAGCTTCGTCTACGGCAACCTGATCCGCAAGGACGGCGACACCGGCAGCTTCTTCCACTACGGCGGCGACCAGCTCGGCAGCGAGCCCGGTGCCAACTGGGGCGAACCGTGGTTCCGCCAGGGCGTGCTGTACTTCTTCGACAACACGGTCTACGGCACCGGTTCCTCGGCCGAGATCTTCCAGGTGTCCACCACGCTGGAGCGGGTGGAGGCGTGGAACAACATCTTCGCGTTCGCCTCGACCGTCGCCAATCCGAACATGCGCACCGACCAGGACGTGAACACCGCGTACTGGACGGCGGCCGGCATCGTCAACCTGGGCGTCAACTGGATCAACGCGGGGTGGTCCGACTACGACATCTACCACCCCCTCACCGGCCAGTTGCTCGGCAGTGCCAACCTGCTCACCGGCACGACGGTCCCGATCAACACCTCGACGTTTGCGCCACTGACCGGCAGCAGCGTGCTCGGCGCCGGCGGCAGCGGTCCCTCGATGGGCACGCCGCACGTGGCCCGCCTGCAGATCGCGCCGGCCAGCGGCTTCCTGGCTGCGCCGACGACCCGGTCCAGCGTCCTCGACCTGGGCGGCATCGAGGTGCCCTGACGGCGGAGCCGGCAAACGACAAGGGGCGCCACGGCGCCCCTTGTCACGTCCAGCGGACCGGCACTCAGCCCTTCAGCACCGTCGCGATCGACTCGACCACGTAGTCGATGTTCTTGCTGTTCAGCGCGGCCACGCAGATGCGGCCGGAATCGACGCCGTAGACGCCGAACTCGCTGCGCAGGCGCTGCATCTGCGGCGCGCTCAGGCCGGAGTAGCTGAACATGCCCTTCTGGCGCTCGATGAAGGCCATGTCGGCGGCCACGCCGGCGCCCTTCAGCTTGGCGGTCAGCGCGGTGCGCATGGCCTTGATGCGCACGCGCATCTCGCCCAGTTCGGTTTCCCATTGCGCGCGCAGCGCCGGGTCGTTCAGCACGGTGGCGACGATCTGCGCGCCGTGCGTCGGCGGGTTCGAATAGTTGGTGCGGACCACGATCTTCAGCTGCGACAGCACGCGCGCGGCCTCTTCGGCCGAGGCGGCCAGCACGGTCAGCGCGCCGACCCGCTCGCCGTAGAGCGAGAAGCTCTTCGAGAACGACGTGGCGACGAACAGGTCGAGGCCCGCAGCGACGAACTTCTGCACCACCTGGCCGTCTTCGGCGATGCCGTCGCCGAAGCCCTGGTAGGCCATGTCAAGGAACGGCACCAGGTTCTTGGCCTTGACCACCTCGACGACACGGTCCCACTCGGCCGGGGTCAGGTCGTAGCCGGTCGGGTTGTGGCAGCAGGCGTGCAGCACGATGATGGTGCCGGCCGCCGCGGCTTGCAGCGAGGCCAGCATGCCTTCGACGTTGACGCCGCGCTTCTCGGCGTCGTAGTAGGCATAGGTCTCGACGGTGAAGCCGGCGTTGGTGAACAACGCGCGGTGGTTCTCCCAGCTCGGGTCGGAGATCAGCACCTTGGCCGAAGGGTTCAGCTTCTTCAGGAAATCGGCGCCCAGCTTCAGGCCGCCGGTGCCGCCCAGCGCCTGCACGGTGGCGGCGCGCTTGGAGGTGACCACTTCGCTGTCGGCGCCGAAGACCAGCTTCTGCACCGCGCTGTCGTAGGCGGCGATGCCGTCGATCGGCTGGTAGCCGCGGGCGCGCGGCGTCTCGAGCATCTGCCGCTCGGCGGCGGCGACGCACTTCAGCACCGGCAGCTTGCCGTTGTCGTCGTAGTACACGCCGACGCCCAGGTTCACCTTCTTGGCATTGCCATCGGCGGCAAACTGTTCATTGAGGCCCAGGATGGGGTCGCGGGGGGCGAGTTCGACGGCGGAAAACAGCGTCATGACGGGTTTGTCTGAAGTGGTGGGGGGCACCCCGCCGCTTGTTGTACGCTGCGGAGTTACCCCAATTTTAATGGTTCACCGGAAGGCCCCGATGTCCAAGCCTCAGCCCGCGGCCGCGCCGGCCGCCGCCGAACCCTCTGCCGGCACCGCCCCCGACACGCCCGAAGGCCAGTTCGTCACCTACCCGGACTCGCCGTTCCAGCTGTTCCAGCCCTACCCGCCGGCGGGCGACCAGCCCACCGCCATCGATGAACTGGTCGACGGCATCGAGAGCGGCCTGAGCTTCCAGACGCTGCTGGGCGTCACCGGCTCGGGCAAGACCTACACCATGGCCAACGTGATCGCCCGCATCGGGCGGCCGGCGATCGTCTTCGCGCCGAACAAGACGCTCGCCGCGCAGCTGTACGCGGAGTTCCGCGAGTTCTTCCCGAAGAACGCCGTGGAGTACTTCGTCAGCTACTACGACTACTACCAGCCCGAGGCCTACGTGCCGCAGCGCGACCTGTTCATCGAGAAGGACAGTTCGATCAACGAGCACATCGAGCAGATGCGGCTGTCGGCGACCAAGAGCGTGCTGGAGCGGCGCGACACCGTGATCGTCGCCACCGTGAGCGCGATCTACGGCATCGGCAAGCCCGAGGACTACACGCAGATGCGCTTCATCGTCCGCGTGGGCGACAAGATGGGCCAGCGCGACGTGATCGCGCAGCTCATCCGCATGCAGTACACGCGCAACGAGGCCGACTTCGCGCGCGGCACGTTCCGCGTGCGCGGCGACACCATCGACGTGTTCCCGGCCGAGCATTCCGAGCTGGCGATCCGGCTGGAACTGTTCGACGACGAGATCGAGTCGCTGCAACTGCTCGACCCGCTGACCGGGCGCATCCGCCAGAAGATCCCGCGCTTCACCATCTACCCGTCCAGCCACTACGTGACGCCGCGCGAGCGCGTGCTCGCGGCCATCGAGGGCATCAAGGAAGAGCTGCGCGAGCGGCTGGCGCAGTTCGTCAGCGGCGGCAAGCTGGTGGAGGCGCAGCGCCTGGAGCAGCGCACCCGCTTCGACCTGGAGATGCTGCAGGAGGTGGGCCACTGCAAGGGCATCGAGAACTACTCGCGCCACCTCTCCGGCGCCCAGCCGGGCGACCCGCCGCCGACGCTGGTGGATTACCTGCCGAAGGACGCGCTGATGTTCCTGGACGAGAGCCATGTGCTGATCGGCCAGCTGGGCGGTATGTACAACGGCGACCGGGCCCGCAAGACCACGCTGGTGGAATACGGCTTCCGCCTGCCCTCGGCGCTGGACAACCGGCCGCTCAAGTTCGACGAGTTCGAGCGCAAGATGCGCCAGGCGGTGTACGTCTCGGCCACGCCGGCCGACTACGAGAAGCGCACCACCGGCCAGGTGGTGGAACAGCTGGTGCGCCCCACCGGCCTGGTCGACCCCATTGTCGAGGTGCGCCCGGCCACCCACCAGGTGGACGACGTGCTGCAGGAGATCCGCAAGCGCCTGGAGGTGAACGAGCGCGTGCTGATCACGACGCTGACCAAGCGCATGGCCGAGCAGCTCACCGACTACCTGGCCGAGAACGGCGTGAAGGTGCGCTACCTGCACTCGGACATCGACACCGTCGAGCGGGTCGAGATCCTGCGCGACCTGCGGCTGGGCACCTTCGACGTGCTGGTCGGCATCAACCTGCTGCGCGAAGGCCTGGACATCCCCGAGGTGTCGCTGGTGGCCATCCTCGACGCCGACAAGGAAGGCTTCCTGCGCTCGGAGCGCAGCCTGATCCAGACCATCGGCCGCGCCGCGCGCAACGTCAACGGCCACGCCATCCTCTATGCCGACCGCATCACCGACTCGATGCGTCGCGCCATCGACGAGACCGAACGGCGCCGCGCGAAGCAGATCGCCTTCAACGCGGCCCAGGGCATCGTGCCGCGCGGCATCAAGAAGCAGATCAAGGAGCTGATCGACGGCGTCTACAGCGACAAGGCCGAACGCAACCTTTCGCTGCCCACGCACGAGGCGGCCGAGGTCGAGGCGCTGTCCGAGAAGGACCTCGGCAAGCGCATCAAGCTGCTCGAGAAGCAGATGCTGGAGCATGCGAAGAACCTCGAGTTCGAGAAGGCCGCCCGGGTGCGCGACCAGCTGGCGTTGCTGCGCGAGCAGGCGTTCGGCGCCTCGGTCAGCGACCATCCGGTGCCGCCGGCCGGGGGCAAGCCGTGAGCAGGCCGGCGCTGCGGGTTCTCCTGGTGTGCATGGGCAACATCTGCCGCTCGCCGACCGCCGAGGCCGTGCTGCGGCAGACGCTGGCCGATGCGGGCATGGAGCACGTGGAAGTGGACTCGGCCGGCACCTACGGCGGCCACGCCGGGCGCCCGCCGGACGAGCGCGCGATCGCCCACGGTGCCCGGCGCGGCTATGACCTGAGCCCCCAGCGGGCGCGGCAGGTCCGCCCGGAGGACTTCGATCGTTTCGACTGGCTGCTGGCGATGGACGGCCACAACGAGTCGGAGCTCTTGAAGTTGGCGCCGGCCCACCAATCTGGGAAGGTCAGGCGACTGATGTCCTTCGCCCCCCCCGGGCACCCTGCCACCGTCCCCGACCCCTACTACGGCGGCGCCGCCGGGTTCGAGAAAGTGCTGGACCTGATCGAACTTGGCTGCAGCGGGTTTGTCGAACACCTGCGAAGCGAGCAGGGTGTAGCTCCGGGCAAACCCGCCCCGGGGTGACGTGACGGTCTATAATTGACTGAAATACTCAGGTAACCGGGGCGGGCGAGAGACGGAGCGTCGAGGCGCTTGCATGACCCCTGCTGCGCATTCCGTTCACGGTTCTAGGAGAGCATCACCATGCGTTTGACAACCAAAGGCCGATTTGCCGTCACGGCCATGATCGATCTGGCGCTGCGCGAACACAGCGGCCCGGTCGCGCTGGCGGCCATCAGCGCACGGCAGCAGATTTCGCTGTCCTATCTGGAACAGCTGTTCGGCAAGCTGCGCCGCCATGAGCTGGTGGAAAGCACCCGCGGCCCGGGCGGCGGGTATTCGCTCGGCCGCAAGGCCGAGGACATCACCGTGGCCGACATCATCGTCGCGGTGGACGAAGCCATCGACGCCACCGGCTGCTCCGGCAGCGAGAACTGCATGGGCGACGACACCGGCCGCTGCATGACGCACGACCTCTGGTCCAGCCTGAACGCCAAGATGCTGGAGTACCTGAACTCGATCTCGCTGAAGAGCCTGGTCGATGACCAGCTGGCCCGCGGCGTCTCGGTCGAGGAGGTCCCGGTGAAGCGGGCGATCTCGACCCAGCCGGTGGTCAAGCCGATCAAGGTGACGGGCCCCAACTCGGTGTTCGCCCTCGGCAATGCCCTGACCAAGTAAGCCCGCGCAGACGCCGCCCACCCACGATCTTCCGCCGTCGCCCGTCCCGGGCACGGCTGCATCACCATGGACATGACGCCTCACTTCCCGATCTACATGGACTACGGTGCGACCACGCCGGTCGACCCGCGCGTGGTCGATGTGATGGTCCCCTGGCTGCGCGAGCACTTCGGCAATCCGGCGTCTCGCAGCCATGCCTGGGGCTGGGAAGCCGAAGAGGCGGTGGAGAAAGCGCGCAAGCAGGTGGCCGACCTGATCGGTGCCGATCCGCGCGAGATCGTCTGGACGTCCGGCGCCACCGAATCGAACAACCTGGCGATCAAGGGCGCAGCGCATTTCTACAAGTCGCGCGGCAACCACATCGTCACGGTGAAGACCGAGCACAAGGCGGTGCTCGACCCCTGCCGCGAACTGGAGCGCCAGGGTTTCGAGGTGACCTACCTCGACGTGCAGGAAAACGGCCTGATCGACCTCGACCGTTTCAAGGAAGCACTGAAGCCGGGCACGATCCTGGCCTCGGTGATGTTCGTGAACAACGAGATCGGCGTGATCCAGGACATCCCCACGCTGGGCGCGCTGTGCCGCGAGCGCGGTGTGGTGTTCCATGTCGACGGCGCACAGGCCACCGGCAAGGTCGCGATCGACCTGGCCGCGTTGCCGATCGACCTGCTCAGCCTGGCCTCGCACAAGACCTACGGCCCGAAGGGCATCGGCGCGCTATACGTGCGCCGCAAGCCGCGCATCCGGCTCGAAGCGCAGATGCACGGCGGCGGCCACGAGCGCGGCATGCGTTCGGGCACGCTGCCCACGCACCAGATCGTCGGCATGGGCGAGGCGTTCCGGCTGGCGCAGATCGAGATGCCGGCCGAAGAAGCGCGCATCCGCGCGCTGCAGCAGCGCCTGCTGAGCGGCCTGTCGGACATCGAAGAGGTCTTCATCAACGGCGACCTCGAACGCCGCGTCCCGCACAACGTCAACGCGTCGTTCAACTACGTCGAAGGCGAGTCGCTGATCATGGGCGTCAAGGGCATCGCGGTGTCCTCGGGCTCGGCCTGCACGTCGGCCAGCCTCGAGCCCAGCTACGTGCTGCGCGCCCTGGGCCGCAGCGACGAGCTGGCCCACTCGAGCCTGCGCATGACCATCGGCCGCTTCACGACGCAGGAAGAGATCGACTACGCAGTGGCGACCCTGAAGGAACGCGTGGCGAAGCTGCGCGAACTGTCGCCGCTGTGGGACATGTACAAGGACGGTGTGGACCTCAGCACCATCCAGTGGGCGGCACATTGAGGACGCACCGGTTGCGCGCCCGACACGACTGACGGAGTAAGACATGGCATACAGCGACAAGGTCATCGACCACTATGAAAACCCGCGCAACGTCGGCGGGTTCGACAAGGCTGACGACGGCGTGGGCACCGGCATGGTCGGCGCCCCGGCCTGCGGCGACGTGATGAAGCTGCAGATCAAGGTGAACCCGGCCACCGGCCTCATCGAGGACGCGAAGTTCAAGACCTACGGCTGCGGCTCCGCCATCGCGTCGTCGTCGCTGGTCACCGAGTGGGTGAAAGGCAAGACGCTCGACCAGGCACTGGAGATCAAGAACACCGCGATCGCCGAGGAACTGGCGCTGCCGCCGGTGAAGATCCACTGCTCGATCCTCGCCGAAGACGCCATCAAGGCCGCCGTCAGCGACTACAAGGCCAAACACTCCACCTGAGAGAGCGCGGAGCTGCTCCGCGCGCCGCGATCCAAACATGACCCTCGGCATCACCCTTACCGAAGCGGCCGCCCGCCATGTCACCCGTTACCTCGCAAAGCGCGGCAAGGGCGTCGGTGTGCGGCTCGGCGTCAAGACCACCGGTTGTTCCGGCCTGGCCTACAAGCTCGAATATGCCGACGAGGTCGCGCCCGAGGACCAGATCTTCGAGGACCACGGCGTCAAGGTGCTGGTCGATCCGAAGAGCCTGCCCTACCTCGACGGCACCGAGCTCGACTTCGTGCGTGAGGGTCTCAACGAAGGCTTCCGATTCAACAACCCGCGCGAGAAAGATCGTTGCGGCTGTGGGGAATCGTTCCGCGTCTGATGGCCGGACGGCCGCTGCCAGCCGCAGCGGATGCTGATGGCGACGGCGCCCGACGAGAAGCGCGGACCCTGCGTCCGCGCTTTTGTCATCATGGCTGCCGTATCGAGGACTTGCCGATGAAACTGGACGACAACGACTTCGTGCTCTTCGACGTGCCGGTGCGGCACCGGCAGGACCGCGCCGTGCTCGACGCACGCTGGAAGCAGCTCCAGGCCGAGGTGCACCCCGACCGCTTCGCGGCCGACGGCGCAGCGGCCCAGCGGGTGGCCATGCAATGGGCCATCCGGGTCAACGAGGGATATCAGCGCCTGAAGGATCCCCTGAAGCGGGCCGCCTACCTCTGCGAACTGCATGGCACGCCGATCGACGCGGAGAACAACACCGCGATGCCCGGTGCGTTCCTGATGCAGCAGATGAGCTGGCGCGAGACGCTGGAAGAGGCCGACGACGAGGCCGAGGTCGAACGGCTGGCCGCCGATGTCGAGCAGGAGCGCCGCCGCATGGAGCAGGCACTGACCCACACCATCGATGAACAGCAGGACTGGCCGGCCGCCGCCGCCCAGGTCCGGGCCCTGATGTTCGTCTCCCGTTTTGCACAGGACATCGACCGCCGGCTCGACGTCCTCGGACAATAGCGTTCATGGCTCTACTGCAGATCTCCGAGCCGGGCCAGTCGCCCGACCCCCACCAGCGCCGCATCGCGGTCGGCATCGACCTGGGCACCACCCATTCGCTGGTCGCCTCCGTGCGCAGCGGCGTACCCGAGTGCCTTCCCGACAGCGACGGCCGCGTGATCCTCCCCTCCGCCGTGCGCTACCTCGGCGAAGGCCGGCGCGCCATCGGCCATGACGCGGTGCAGGCGCAAGCCGAGGACCCGGAGAACACGATCGTTTCGGTCAAGCGCTGGATGGGCCGCGGGCTCGCCGACATCGACAGCGCCCTGCTGCCCTACCACTTCGTGGACCGGCCCGGCGTGGTCGGCGTTGACACCCGCGAAGGCGTGAAGACACCGGTCGAGATCTCGGCCGAGATCCTGGCCACCCTGCGCTACCGTGCCGAGGACAGTTTCGCGGACGACCTGTATGGCGCCGTGATCACCGTCCCGGCGTACTTCGACGATGCCCAGCGGCAAGCCACGAAAGATGCGGCCCAACTGGCCGGCCTGAACGTACTGCGGCTGCTCAACGAGCCCACCGCCGCGGCGATCGCCTACGGCCTGGACAACGGCGCCGAAGGCCTCTACGCGGTCTACGATCTCGGCGGCGGCACCTTCGACATCTCCCTGCTGCGGCTGTCGCGCGGCGTCTTCGAAGTCATCGCGGTGGGCGGCGATTCGGCGCTCGGTGGCGACGACTACGACCTGCTGCTGGCGCAGCACCTGCTCGCCGTGTCGCACCTGCCGCCGCTGGCCCGCCTCAGCGCCGGCGACAAGCGTGCCCTGCTCGCCGCCGCGCGACGCTGCAAGGAGCAGCTCACGGACGCGGCCGCGGTGCAGGTCGAACAGGCCCTGTCTTGCGGCACCGTCCGGCTGACCGTCACCCGCCCGCAATTCGACGAACTCGGCGCGGCGCTGACCCAGCGCACCGTCAAGATCATGCAGCGTGTGCTGCGCGACGCCAAGGTCGGCGCAGACGAACTGCAAGGCATCGTCATGGTCGGCGGCTCGACGCGCATGCCGCAGGTGCGGGACGCGGTGGAACGCGCCTTCGGCCAGCCACCGCTGGTCAACCTGAACCCGGACGAAGTCGTGGCCCTCGGGGCTGCCATCCAGGCCAACGCACTGGCCGGCAACTCGCGCACCGGTGAACTGCTGCTGCTCGACGTGATCCCGCTGTCGCTGGGCCTGGAGACGATGGGCGGCCTGGTCGAGCGCATCATCGAGCGCAACGCCACGCTGCCGGTCGCGAAGGCGCAGGACTTCACCACTTTCAAGGACGGCCAGACGGCGATGGCCATCCACGTCGTGCAAGGGGAGCGCGAGCTGGTCAGCGATTGCCGGTCGCTGGCGCGCTTCGAGCTGCGGGGCATCCCGCCGATGGTCGCGGGCGCGGCCCGCATCCGCGTGACGTTCCAGGTCGACGCGGACGGGCTGCTGTCGGTCAGCGCAAAAGAGCAGCTGTCGGGCGTCGAGGCCTCGATCCACGTGAAGCCCAGCTACGGACTGAACGATGAGCAGATCGCCTCGATGCTGAAGGAGGGCTTCTCGCGCGCCGAAGACGACATGCGCCTGCGGGCGCTGCGGGAGGCACGCGTCGAGGCCGAGCGCCTGGTGTTGGCCACGCGCGCCGCGCTGGCGGTCGACGGCGACCTGCTCACCGAAGTGGAACGCGAAGCGGTCGAAGCGCTCTTGCGCGACACCGAAAGCACAGCCCAACAGCACGAAGACCCGGCCTCGATCGAAGCCGCCACGAAGGCGCTCGCCGACGGCACCGAGGCCTTCGCCGCCGAACGCATGAACCGCGGCATCCGTCAGGCGCTGACGGGCCGCAGCGTCGAAGAAGTCTGATTGACCGCCCCATGACCAAAGTCACCGTCCTCCCCCACCCCGAATACTGCCCGTCCGGCGCATCGTTCGATGTCACCCCGGGGACCTCCATCTGCGAGGCGCTGCTGGAGAACGACATCCACATCGAACATGCCTGCGACATGAGCTGTGCCTGCACGACCTGCCACGTGGTCGTGCGGGAAGGTTTCGCGTCGCTGAACGAGCTGGAAGAGACCGAGGAAGACCTGCTCGACCGCGCCTGGGGGCTGGAGCCGAATTCCCGGTTGTCCTGCCAGGCCATCGTGGCGCAACAGGAGTTGGTGGTCGAGGTACCGAAGTACTCGATCAACCACGCCAAAGAACGTCACTGAGCGACAGGCCCCGCTGACCGATGCGCCAGATCATCCTCGACACCGAAACCACCGGCCTCAACCCCGAGACGGGCGATCGCCTCGTCGAAGTCGGCTGCGTGGAGATGGTCAACCGCCAGTTGACCGGCCGGACCCTGCACCGCTACCTCAACCCGGAGCGGCCGAACAGCGAAGAGGCCGTCCGCGTCCACGGCCTGACGGACGCGTTTCTCGCCGACAAGCCCAAGTTCGCCGAGATCGCCGAAGAGCTGCTCGACTTCATCGCCGGCGCCGAGGTCATCATCCACAACGCGGCCTTCGACATCGGCTTCATCGATGCCGAGTTGCGGCGCGTGGGCCGGCCGGGCATGCGCCAGCATGTGTCCGGCATCCTCGACACGCTGCTCATGGCCCGCGAGATGTACCCCGGCAAGGCCAACTCGCTGGATGCCCTGTGCCGCCGCCTGGAGGTCGACAACAGCAACCGCACCGTCCACGGCGCGCTGCTCGACGCGGGTCTGCTGGCCGAGGTCTACATCCGCCTGACACGCGGCCAGAACAGCCTCGTGATCGAGGAAGAAGCCGTCGAAGAATCCGCCGAGGAAGCGGACGCACTGGAAGACCTCCAGCTCGATCTCAGCCAGTTCGAACTGCCGGTGCTGCTCGCGACGACGGCCGAAAGCGCGGCTCACGACGCGTTGCTGGTGGACCTCGAAAAATCTAGCGGCGGGAAGTTGATTTGGCCGCGAGTGATGGCATAATAGATGGCTCAGCACAGAACGAAACACGTTCTGCCTGACCCGGATTTCCGGGTGGTTAGCTCAGCGGTAGAGCACTGCCTTCACACGGCAGGGGTCACAGGTTCAAACCCTGTACCACCCACCAATTTGTCGGCAACGACAAGCATCAATGGCACCTTCGGGTGCCATTTTTGTTTGTGCAATGCGCTGTCGAAGTTGGAAGGCATCGACAACACGCGAAGGCCACCCTCGGGTGGCCTTGTTTTTGAGTGCGTCCGAGCCGTCCACAGCGTGTGTGACTCAGTGCACTTTCGTTGCCCAAAACAAAACCGCCCCACTCGGATATCCGAATGGGGCGGTGGGCATAGAAGCCTGACGATGACCTACTTTCACACGGGCATCCGCACTATCATCGGCGCAGAGGCGTTTCACTGTCCTGTTCGGGATGGGAA
>Ga0233424_10000356_pt1 | contig 61251 bp, 61 predicted proteins | sample Watercolumn_Towu_FD_181011 | JGI IMG/M metagenome (GOLD analysis project Ga0233424, IMG submission 181011) | Freshwater microbial communities from Lake Towuti, South Sulawesi, Indonesia - Watercolumn_Towuti2014_125_MG | ecosystem: Environmental > Aquatic > Freshwater > Lake | place: Indonesia... | reverse complement strand
GTCTACCGCACTACGTTGCCGAGGAGGTCTGGCGATACAACTTCCGATCGCTTTCGGAGACAGAAAAGGTCGAGCGGCTGCTCGACCTTTTGCAGAAGGTTGGTGGCTGAATGTTTAGTTTACCCTTGTATTTGCCGGCTTAAGCCGGCACGCACGCATGTTGAGCGTTCGAGTTCTGCGCGGCAGGAAATGCTGAGCGTTCGGTATTGCTGCGCGTTTGCTTGTCTCATGACCGTTTGAGTCAGCAAAATCCGCCAACGCACGCAGGTTGTCACCAGGCGTGCGCAGTACGGCGTCGCCTTCAAACGTACACTCCGGCTGAAGCCGGAGGTTTATAGATGTAAAAAGAACGGCCCCAGGAACCAACCTGGGACCGCCAGCGAGCAGTCACTCGACTAATGTGGGGATGCACCGATACAAATTCAGTCGCGCCTCGTAAAACGGCGCAACCGAATCGTCTACTGTGAATCCATCGAGCAACTCGGCATGACCGCCCGGTTGTGAGTCGAGCAGTATGTGCCGCTTCAGGTAGTATTTGTAGGCGGCAAGCCCGTCGGCCGACCAATCCGGTGCCTTTAGGATTTCGGCAAAGATGTCGGGCAATAAGTGTTCGCGCGATACGATACTTTTGCCTCGAACGTCGTCTGGCAACGCGCCGATTGCGGCGAGATACTGCTCACCAGCCGCGATGACTGTCAGTGAGCACCTCTCGTGCAAGTGGTGCTTGCCGATAAAATGCCACAGAAAGTCTGCATGATCGCCGCGCTCGGTGAAGTCATCGAAACGCAGGTTGGTTGTCTGTAATTCCCCCGTCGCGACTTCAGTAAACTTCTCCGAGGTCGGATGCAACCTCACCGCGATTCGCAAACTCTCCGCAAACTCCCGAGCGGCGAAACCGCTCAAGACCATAACGGACTGCAATTCCTGCGCAGACAGCCGCGACCACTTGAGGCCGCGAATCCGCTCAACGATGTCAGTGTACGACATGACAACCTCCAGATTCACCGCACGATGGTGCGGCCAGCCGAACCGCACCATCGCAGGAGGTCATCTCTGTCAGCATTATGTACTATTTTTTAGTACGTGTCAACAAATATCCTTATGTAGAGCCATATTTTTATATACACATCAGCATGTTATTGACACAGTATGGCTTTATATATACCATTATGTTTGTTCTAAAAGTAAGAACAATATGCTAAAGGACGACCTACAGAAACTAGATTTCACCGCCAACGAGAGCGCGATCTACCTCTGCCTGCTGCATGGGGACACCCTGCGGGCGGGAGAGGTCATCAAAGAGACGGGTTTGCAGCGCAGCGTCGTGTATGCATGCCTTGAACAGCTCGCCCAGCGAGGCCTTATACTGAAAACGACCGAACGCGGCGTGGCAACCTACCGCACTGCCGACCCCGGTGCTCTCGCCTCCGAGGCGCAACAACGCGCGTTCTTGGCAGAGAAGGTGGCGGACGAGCTGCGGCGCAAGCGCAACACACCCGAACGCGAGGCGTCCGTATACGAAGGAGATGACATCATACAGAGGATATCGGATAAGAATCTTGCAGCCCCGGCCGACAGTGCTGTGTATTTCCTCGGCCCGTCGAAGTTCGGTATCCAAGCGAGCCTTGAACGCTACTGGCAGCGATACCATGGAAAACGGATTGCCGCGGGCATTTCATGCAAGATCCTCTACGACCACGACACCGACCCGCAAATACTCGAAGACCGCAACAAGTTAGGGTTGTGCGAGGCGCGCTACCTGCCATTCGAAACGCGCGTGCCCATGTGGTTCAACATCTGCAATGATACCGTCGGGATGATTATCCCTGCAGAGCAACCCCCGCTTGCGTTTCTTGTCAGAAGCGCGAAAACCGCCGACGCGCTGCGCGCTTACTTCGACTACCTGTGGAAGCAAGCGACCGAGTTATCAGGCCCATGATCGTGCCATACGCTTCGTAGCCACGCAGGGGCGAAGTAGTGCGGGATGCCGGAATCGGACCGGCGACTAAAACTTGGAAGGTTCTCGTTTTACCACTAAACTAATCCCGCTTTCGACTCCCCTGCACCGCAGGGTTGTTCGCGCCGATGATAGCATGACACGGCCCGCTTGCCGATAGGTTGCGCCGGCCATGTTGCACCAGTCACTCTCTTGTTTTCACACGAAACGTCGCATCTTCATGTGCGCCGTAATTTCACACGAAACACCCCCTACCCCACCGATCTTTGTCGGGCCGCCGAGAATCGTCCCAGAATCGGGGCTTTTCTGTTTGCCCCGTTAGATAGAGATAGGCGTAGCCGTCATACACGAGGATCCATAAAAGCTCGCGTTCACCACGGAGAGTACTTCCAATTTTCTAACTCGCTGCGCTCGTAAGAAAATTTGGTCGCTCGACGGCCACTCGCGTCGCCTACAGCGACATGCTCCGTGGCTTCGATTCTCGACGTACAGCACGCAGGTGCTGTACTGCGCCCCGAAAAAACTACGCTTCGCTCCGTTTTTGTCGGGCCGCCGAGAATCGAACTCGGTCTATCTGCTCCCAAAGCAGACGTACTACCGGTATACTACGGCCCGCAACCGTATTCGGTTACCCGTGCAACATATCACACAAAGGGAGAAAATGCTGCGAAACCCTTGCAGTCACGATATTTTTATATCATATCGTTACGGACAAACATAAAGGACAACTCGTCCTTTATAATTCACGAGACATTTTCATACAAACTACAGCGTGCAACCCGCCGTTTTTCGTCCAGCAAGACGCCGACGACGTCTATTTGATACTCTCGATCGTCCCGAAACTCCCCTATATACGCACTTATGGCACGCTCTAGCCGCTTTAGTTTCGCAGGGTGAACCTGTTCCTCCGGGCGGTAGTTGTTCGTTTCGCGCGAAACGCCCGGCAACATTTCACGCGAAACGGTCTTTACCTCGACAAATCGTAATTCAGATCCCTTCTCTGCCACAATGTCTATCTCTCCGTACGGCTTACGATAATTGCGGCTTATGATTCTATATCCTCGTTTTTCTAAATATTCCGCCGCCACTCGCTCGCCAATGATACCCACACGCCGTCTGTCGGTTGCGTCTTTCATACAAAGGATGGTGCACCGCAATGGCGCCATGCTTTCACGAGAAACGATTTCCATGCGTTACTTAAGAAACGGAGTGTGGTAAATCGGGTACACAAAAGCACGACCATAGCGAAACGTGCAGTGATTCCCCGTATTCGCCGGTGTCGCATCTCTAACGTACGCATGTCCGTATTATCCACATATCCACAAAGTTTTCCACAGTTACACACAGTGCTGTATGAGCACAATATGGCTTATATAAGGCATATATTACTAAAAAGAGTGCGTATGCGCACGATTCATAAGTCCTATAGGTAAAAGACTCATTTCTCGTGAAAAACGCTTCATGAGCAGCTTTATATTGCAAAACAACGGACCGCTTGACGCAAGAGAGGACAGAGGAATACGGTGCGCGCATATGAGTTCGGAACCTGTCAGTGTTTACGCGCGCGCGCGAGGTTTCATTATTCTAACGTTCGGTATCGCGGTTGCCGCCGCGTTTTCGTTGACCCCAACGAGCGCATCGGCTGCCGGTGTCAGTGTCATTACCAAGCCGGTCCTCCCGCAGACCGGTGTATGTGTTCCGCCGGTCGCATCCGCTTTCAAGGCGTATGTGTACGAGGGCACTGTTCATTCGTTCGATATTGAAATTTCCGACCCGTCATACGTCGCGGTCGCCGGCTCGATAGGAGAGCAGGGGATTCCGTTCATTCAGATGAATCGCCGCATTACGTCCACGGGGACATTGCGCATACACGCCGATGTGTCGACCACACCGGCAAACCAGGCCATTTATATTACGCTCCTTTCTGCAAAACAGGGCAATCCGGTGTGTTTGACGCAAATCGCCATAACCACAGGTACCACCCAGTCGGCACCGTTTGAGACCATCACGCAAAACGGTGGCTCGGGCAGTTCGTACTCGTACACCGCGCCGAAGAAGACGGCCCCAGCGACGTATCCTGCCGGCACCGGCGATCGGGAAGAGGGTAAAAAAGAGATTGGTGCCACTTCCGCCACAGCTTCCGCAATCAGTGCGATAAAGGACACCGTGAAACAGAACGCGTGCGGCGCCAAGAGCGGCGTTTCGCGCCTCTGGTTCATCTTCCTCGTCTTATACGTCTTGGCGCTCGGCGCAATCGCCTTGTCACGCCCCCCGGCGACCCGTCCGTATCCTGTTGCCTGGCTTATTTCAGCCATTCTCATCCCACTCTTCCTTCTCTTGGCATTCTGGTATGTCCTGTCGGTCTGTGGCGTGAGCAAGTGGATCCCCATCTTCGCACTGATCGTCGGCCTCGCCGGTATCGCCATCGCCCTGCGCGGTTCAGAGAACGATACGGAACCCGCATTCCTGCTGGAAAAGGAAACCTTAGAGAAAAACGCTACTGTGCCCGTTCCCGGTCAATCGCAGTTACCGATTGAGGTGAAGAACGAAGCGGAAAAGACCGTCATCATAACGCCACCCGCCGCGCCGAAGGATGCCGGTATGAATATGCCCGGCGCCGAATCCGCCAACAAGGAAGAGAAGGGGAAGGTAGAGCCGCCGAAGAGCGCGTAATTGCGTTGCTAACGCGCCTGCATCCTGTATAATCGGCATCGTGTTGCTTTCGAGCGACACGGACGCGGATATGGTTTAGTGGTAGAACGCCACCTTGCCAAGGTGGAGATCGGGGTTCGATTCCCCGTATCCGCACTAGAATAGCCGAACCCCGGGCACTGCCCGGGGTTCGTGCTATTCGTGCGGATACGGGGAATCGAAGGCCGGAGGCGGGGGTCCCCGTCACCAGACAGGGCGCCGAGGCGGGGTCGCGGAAATTCGTGCGCGACGGCGCACGAATTATCCGTGACCGATTCTCCGTATCTGGTGGCACCAGCGCGAGCCGTGAGCCAGGGCCGTGCGGCCGATTTCCCATATCCGCACCAGGGAACGAGGTAGGGATCGGTGTTTTAGGCACTTTAGCGAGCGTTCGAGGGTGCTCCCGCCAGGACTCTCTCCTTACAGGAGCAGTACACCTTTGCGGTTTTCTCACGGCAAAGCCGCTCAAAAACATCGCAAAGGTCTTCGAGTCCTGGACGCACGGCGCGCAGGCGCCCTGCTCGGGAGCACATAAGCAAAGACGACCCGAAGGCCGCTTTGCTTATGTGCTCCCGCCAGGACTCGAACCTGGAATAGCAGTTCCGAAGACTGCCGTGATATCCATTTCACCACGGGAGCGTGCGCGCATGATACGGCCAGATTCGCCCTAACACAACGAATGCCATACAATATCCCCATGGAACGACTATCCGTGCCCGGGGAAGTGCTCGGCGTATGCAAGACCCTCGCCGACGGTGGATTCGAGGCCTATCTGGTCGGCGGCTGCGTGCGCGACCTTGTCTTGGGTAGGGAACCGAAGGATTGGGACGTGACGACGAATGCGACCCCGGAACAGATCCAGAACCTGTTTCCCGAGACCTTCTATGAGAACGACTACGGCACCGTCGGTGTCGTCACGGAGTCAGAGGACCCGCGGCTGAAGGTTATCGAGGTTACGCCATACCGTATCGAAGGGGAGTACACGGACGCCCGGCGCCCCAGCACGGTGCATTTCGATGCCACGCTCTCAGACGACCTGAAACGCCGCGATTTCACGGTAAATGCTATCGCCTACGACCCGCACAAACACCAGGTCATTGACGAGCACGGTGGGGAGAGGGACTTGGAGCGCCGCCTTATTGCGACAGTCGGCAGCCCGGAGGAGCGCTTCGCCGAGGATGCCCTGCGCATGCTACGGGCCGTCCGGCTCTCCGCAGAGCTCGATTTCGCCATAGACGGCGCGACGGCCGCCGGTATCGCCGCTAACGCAGACCAACTCGCCAAGATCTCCCACGAGCGTATCCGCGACGAGCTCTCGAAGATCCTTTTGAGCCCGCGCCCGATGCAAGCGCTCTACATAGCCCAGAAATTGGGCCTTCTCAAATATGTCGTCCCGCAGCTGGAGGAGGGGATCGGCATTGAGCAGAACCAGGCCCATTCCTATAACGTGTTCGAACACAACATGCGCTCGCTGCAGCATGCCGCGGATAAAGAGTGGCCGTTCGTCATCCGTATCGCGGCCCTATTGCACGACATCGGGAAACCGGCTGCTCGCCGCTGGTCTGATGAGAAGAAGGATTGGACGTTCCACGGCCACGAAGTCGTCGGCGCGAAGATGGCGAAGCAGATCATGCGGGACCTCAAATTCCCCAATGAAACCGTGGAGATCGTGACGAAGCTGGTGCGCTGGCACATGTTCTTCTCGGATCCAGACGCCGTCACGCTTAGCGCGGTGCGCCGCACAATCCGCAATGTCGGGCCGGATCACATCCACGAACTCCTGAACCTGCGCGTCTGCGACCGTATCGGGACTGGCCGCCCCAAAGAGCAGCCCTTCCGCCTGCGCAAGTACATGTCGATGGTGGACGAAGCCATGCGCGACCCGATTTCTGTCGGCATGCTTAAGATCGACGGCAACAAGGTGGCTGAACTCGACGATGGAAAGACCGGACCGCGCATCGGCTGGGTATTGCATGCATTACTGGAAGAGGTGCTGGATAACCCAGCACTGAATACGGAGAACTACATGGCGACACGAGCAGGTGCATTGCTTGCGTTGCCCGAAAACGAACTAAAAACCCTTGGCATGGCGGGGAAAGAACGGCGCACTGATGAAGAGGATGCTGCGATTGCCGCACTCCGTAAAAAGCATCACGTCTCTTGAAAAGCACAGGAATCGTGTCATATCGATAACGGACAAGTTATCCCGCACACTAACACTGCCGTCGCTGCATTCGTGGCGCATAACAACGTGGGCGCTAAAATTATGCAAGGTTTTTTGGCTTATTTTAAGATAATAAAAGCAGCAGCACACTACGGCAGTGTTAGTGTGCGGGTTATCCACAGGTATGTCCTTTACACGCTTCTAAAGGACAACTACACTACAGAAGGTCGCTCATTGAGGTCTTCTCGAAAACTTCTTCCAAAAGAGATGGACGAGATACATATTGTTGTACACGTGTACTCACGCACATTCTATGTAACGGGAACGCCTCTGCACATCCCGATTGAAGTCCTGGTACGCTCACAACAACATCCGTTGCTCATAAATACGAAGAGAAAAACGGAAGACCGATTCAAAAGCCGTCCTCGACGGCAACCTAAACGAAGAACGCGGGTTGCCTGGAGGGCGGCTTTTTCTTTTGTGACCCGCCCACAATCGCCTGTCGCGTTACACCTCTATATCTATCGAAACGGGGCAGTGATCGGAACCGAGGATGTTCGCATGGATGCGGGCACGTTTCACTCTGTCGGCCAGTTTTTTGCTCACAAACACATAATCAATGCGCCAGCCGATGTTCCGGGCGCGCGAGTTGGCGAAGTGGCTCCACCACGAATAGTGCCCGTTTCCTTGCGTGAAAAGCCGGAACGTATCGACGAATCCGGCTTCCTGGATATTGTCGATTCCCTCACGCTCCTCGTCGGTAAACCCTTTCTTTCCTTCGTTTGGCTTCGGGTTGGCGAGGTCGTCGGGGGTGTGTGCCACGTTGAGATCGCCGCAGAAAATAACGGGTTTTTCAGTTTCGAGCTCCTTGCACCAAGCGAGAAACGCCGGGTCCCAATGCTTGTGGCGCAGATTCACGCGGCTCAAGTCGTCCTTGGCGTTGGGCGTGTAGACGCTGACCACATAGAAATCCTTGAATTCTGCCGCGATGACGCGCCCTTCGGCGTTCGGGTCGCCATAACCGTCGGCAGCAAGGCCGTATTTCTTGACGATATGCTCCGGCAATCCGAGCAGCACGGCGTCCGGCTTATGTTTCGTGAAAATCGCGGTGCCGCTGTAGCCCTTCTTCGTGGCAGAGTTCCAGTATTCTTCGTATTCCGGCAGATCAACCTCACTCTGGTGCTGCTCGGCCTTGGTTTCCTGCAAACACAGGATGTCCGGCCGCAATTCCTCGATCATCGGCTCAAACAGGCCCTTCTTATGAACCGCCCGTATCCCGTTCACGTTCCACGACACGATGCGCATAGGAGTAGGGTAGCACATGCTAGATTGCAGGAGAAAACTTGCAATACTGCAATTTATATTGCACAATCGCACCCGGAAAGGAGACAGCGAATGAGGAGAATATACTACGATATCCACCTGTCCGCTGAGGTAATTGCATCCACAACCATCGTACATCTCGAGAAACTCGGCATGCACGAGGATTTTCTGCGGGAGCACCGCTTAAGCGTTCCCCCGCACTACCACGGCACCCACCGCAAACACCTTCCGTCACTCGGCGGAGAGTGGGAGCAGGTCGTCGATATCCTGCGCGCCGACGCATCGTTTCGTGGCACCCTCGAGGGAGAACAGAACGATACGCAGTGGCAGACATTCTACGGCGGGACCGGGAAACTCGACCGTCTGCCCATGCGCCCGTTCGTTCTGGAACAGTGCAAGCCAGGGGAACACAAGGCATGCGACATACACTTGCGTGTTGACCCCAGATTTTCGACGGATCCGGCCGTTAGGGCGCTCGAAACGTGCGGGTTCATCTACTTCAAGCGCAAGGCGCCCGACGTTGACTACCTCATCTTCACTCTCACATTCGAGGAATTGAGGGTGGGGGAGTACGTCTTCGAGAAGCTGCACGACAAGCTCGCTGCTCTTAACGGACTTGTCGGCCGCATGAAACTAGAGGTTGCGGAGAAATACTGGGTGCACCCCGACGACGCGACACAACTGCCTATCGTGCGCACTACGTTCGCACAGGAGTGGCTTGCTCAGTGAGCACACAACAGAGGAGGCGCAGGGGAGACCCTGCGCCGTTTCTTTATCCGCGCCGCTTCCCGTGGAACGCCTTGTGCACTTCGCGCAGGTGCTTGTCGGTCACATGGGTGTAGACCTGTGTGGTGGCGATGTTGGCGTGGCCGAGGAGCGCCTGCACGGAGCGGAGGTCGGCGCCGTTTTCGAGAAGGTCGGTTGCGTAGACATGGCGGATCACGTGCGGGGTGACCTTGCGGGTGATGCCGGCCTTCGTCGCATACTGTTTCACTAAGCGCTCGACTGAGCGCGGTGTGAGGCGTGGCAGGTCTTTGCGATTCTTCGCCGCTTTCGGATACCCGACAAACAAGGCGTCGCTCATATCGCCCCGTGCTTTCAGGTATTCGGCGATAGCCTTCTTCGCTTCAGGGGAGAGGAATACCACGCGCACCTTTTCGCCTTTTCCCCGCACGGAGAACTCGTCGCGCGAGAGGTCTATATCCTGATTGAGCGAGCACAATTCGGAGACGCGCAAGCCGGTCGAGAAAAAGAGTTCGAGGATCGCGCGGTCGCGCAACGCCGAGAGAGAATCGCCCGTCGGCCCTTTCATCAGACGATTGAGCTCATCGGCGGTAATGAGATCAAGATCACGGCCGCCGACCTTAGCGAGTTCGATGCGCTCCGGATTGAGCGAGGATATATCCTGCTTGCGCAAGTATTTGAGAAACGCGCGCAGTGCGATGAGGTGATAGTTCTGCGTATTCTTCTTCATCGTGCCGGTGGTGCCGCCCGCACGATTAAGCCCGATACGAAACTCGCGTACCTGTTGTTCGGTAATGGCGGCGGGGTCAGTTACTTTTGCATAGTCGAGAAAGCGCGTGAGGTAACGGTCGTAATTCTCCACCGTTTTTACGCCCCGGCCTTTCTCTATTTCAAGATAGGTGAGGAATTGCGTCTTGAGTTCCCGCAGGGTTGCCATTGCGCCCATTGTAGCAACACGATTGTGCGACGCACGACAGGTGTGCGCGTGCGGTACTATGTATCGTATAGTCATCACTCTCATATATATGCCCAAGAAAACCGTGATCGTTACCGGAGCCGTACAGGGGATAGGGAAGGGGATCGCGCTGCGCTTCGCACAGGGCGGATACAATGTCGTCGTCGCCGACCGCAATCTGGCGCAGAGCGAGGCGGTAGCGCAAGACATTGCGGCTGCCACAGGCGCCGAAACGCTCGGCATCGCCGCCGACGTGACCGATGCGGCGGCCGTGGCCGCGCTGTTTCAGAAAACCATCGAGCGGTTCGGCGGCCTGCATACACTCGTGAATAATGCGGGCATCTACCCATTCAAGCCGTTTGCCGAGATGACAGCGGATGATTGGAGCGCGGTGATGGATGTGAACCTGAAGGGCGTGTTTCTCGCCACACAGGAAGCGACAAAGGTGTTGCCTGAAGGCGGCAGCATCGTGAACATATCGTCAATCGCATCGCTCATCGGCTTCGAGAACCTGGTGCACTACTGCGCGTCGAAAGGCGGCGTCAACGGATTCACCCGTGCGCTCGCGCTGGAACTCGCGCCACGCAATATCCGCATCAACGCGGTGGCGCCAGGCGCCATAGACACGCCCGGCGCGTTTGAAAAGGCGAGTGACGAGGTGAAACAGAAGACGGCTGCGAGCGTCCCGCTCGGACGCATCGGCAGTCCCGCAGACATCGCACATGCGACGTTTTTCCTCGCCTCCGACGAAGCGAGTTACATCACCGGGCAGGTGCTCGTGGTGGACGGCGGCTGGACAGTGCGATAAGTGCGCGCCTCAAAAAAGAGGGAGCGGCCGCGCTTCGCGCGGCCGCATTCCACTTATTTCAAATACTTCCGCTTCTTTAGCTTGTCGGGCAGGTAGCCCTTTTCGTGCTCGAAGCCGGCTTCCCATTTCTGACCTGCGCCGTAGCCGAGGTCTTTCATGAGCTTGGTGGGGGCATTGCGGAGATGGATCGGAATCGGTAATGTGCCGAATTTCCGCACATCCTCCATCGCTGCAAAGATTGCCTCGTAAGAGCGGCGATCTTTTTTGCACTGCGAGAGATATGCGACACCGTGCGCGAGGTTAATCGTCGCCTCCGGGTAGCCGATTGAGCGCACGGCCTCGAACACGGCATTGGCGACGACGAGCGCGGTCGGCTGTGCTAGCCCGATATCTTCGCTGGCAAAGACGACCATGCGCCGTGCGATGAACTTCGGGTCTTCACCCGCTTCGACCATGCGCGCCAGGTAGTACATCGCCGCATCAGCGTCGCTCGCACGCATACTCTTAATGAACGCGCTGATGGTGTTGTAGTGCTCCTCGCCCTTCTTGTCGTAGCGGATATGCTGCGACTGTACGGCCTCTTTGAGCGTATCAACCGTTACCTTGCCGTATAGTTTCTCTGCCGTTTCCAGTACCGTAATAGCTTGGCGCGCGTCACCTTGCGAGAGCGCGACAAGCCATTCCCGTGCGGTTTTCGGCATCTTAATCTTCGTGCGCCCGAGGATCTTCTCCATATCTTCCGGCGAATGCTCCTTGAGTACGAACACGCGGCAACGAGAGAGAAGGGGAGCGATGACCTCGAAGCTCGGGTTTTCGGTCGTGGCGCCGATGAGCGTGATGTCGCCGCGCTCGACGAACGGGAGGAGGAAATCTTGCTGTGCCTTGTTGAAACGATGGATCTCATCGACAAAAAGCACTTTCGGCTTTCGCGAGAGCGTGACCGACCCGATGACTTTGCGGATATCCTCTTTTCCCGCATCCACCGCCGAAAGCTCGAAGAACTCCGCGCCCACGGCCTGCGCATAAATGCGCGCGAGCGTCGTTTTGCCGCTGCCCGGCGGGCCCCACAAGATGAATGAGAACAGCTCGCCCTTTTCCACCGCCACGCGCAAGGGTTTTCCCACGCCGGTCAGGTGCTCCTGGCCAACATACTGATCAAGCGAGACAGGGCGGATACGGGACGCGAGCGGCTCCATGGAGTCAGTGTATCGCGCACCATGCATATATCCACACCTGGCACAGGCAGCCATGCTTGCACTATCGTGGGGAGAGCGTATCCTTACCCCATATGAATTGGAAAGTCGCTTCGTTTATCGCTCTTATCATCATCGTCCTCGGGGTCGGGGCATACGTTATCAGCAAGAAACAGTCGGCGACGGCGTCTGCCGGTACGGCAACCACCACCGAAACGACCGGCCCGACCGTACAGGCGCAGGACGTTTCTGTCGGCACTGGCGCGCAGGCAACGCCCGGCACCATCGTTTCAGTGCTCTATGTGGGCAAGCTGCCGGACGGCACCGTCTTTGACAGTTCGGAAGCGCACGGCAACGAGCCGTTGAAATTCCAGCTGGGCACCGAGGGTCTCATCCCGGGCTTCCAGATTGGCGTCAACGGTATGAAGGAAGGCGGTGAGCGCCTCTTAGCCGTTCCGCCGGAACTCGGCTACGGCAATCAGGATATGAAGGACGAGAAGGGTAATGTCATCATCCCAGCGAACTCGACCATCGTATTCGATGTGAAGCTCGTGAAGGTCGAACCGGCCCCTGCTGGTGGCGCGGCCTCCACACAGACTGCCCCCGCGGCTCAGTAAAGCCACGGAAACACGCTCTCCTCGCGCAGAAGCGACCAACACGAACCGCCCTTGCATGCAAGGGCGGTTCGTGCTATCATCGTGCCAATGCTTACTAAGCGAAAGAAGGCAAATGAGATTGGCAAGGTTGCCCGGCACGATACTGATACCGGCTCGCCGGAGGCGCAGGTCGCCATTTTGACCCGTCGTATTGCTGATTTGTCAGCTCATCTCGACAAGAATCGCAAGGACAAGCACTCCCGCCGCGGCCTTTTGGGCCTCGTCGCGGATCGCCGCAAGCACCTCAAGTACCTCGAGACCACCGACAAGCGCACCTATGGCGCTCTCGTCAAGAAGCTCGGTTTGAAGAAGTAACCCTGCTTTTCACCGTGGCAACTCCTTAGCCGCGGTATACTCTCTACAGGTTCGTGCGATGCATGCACGCATTTTTATACGCTTCAGTCCATTTTTATGGCTATAAGTAAACACCCCGAACAGCGTATCGGCATATTCATTGATACGCAGAATCTCTACCATAGCGCGAAGAACATCTATCATGCGCGCGTAAACTTCGGTAACGTCCTCAAGGACGCGGTCGCCGGACGCCGCCTTATCCGTGCCCGCGCCTATCTCGTCACGACCGAATCGGGTGAGGAGACGGCATTCCTTGAGGCCCTCGGCAAGATCGGCATCGAGCCGCGTACGAAGGATTTGCAGATCTTTGCAGGCGGCGCCAAGAAGGCGGACTGGGACGTCGGCCTTGCGGTTGACGCCATCACCGCCGCCCCGAAGCTCGATACCATCGTCCTCATCACCGGCGACGGCGATTTCGTACCGCTCGTCGAATACTTGCAGCGCCACTCGGGCTGCCAGGTAGAGGTGGTCAGTTTCGGCCGCTCGACCTCTCTCAAACTGAAGGAGGCGACCGACGACTTCCTTGACCTCGACGCCGACCCGCGCCGGTACCTCTTGAATTACCGCCCACCGCGTGGAACCGGACGCGGAGGCCGCCGTCAGCTCGACCCGGAGGTGGAGGCGCTCATCGAGGCGAACATCCCAGGAACCAAGGGCGAGGAGTAGGGAACGGCGGCGGCCCCTTCGGGGCCGCCGCTTTCTCCCACGTATCGCCACACAATACGCACGATTGCAAGACGCTCGTAGTTTGTTAGAGTGCGGCTATTAGCAGGGTCTTCGGATATATAGTTCTCAAACTCGTTTGAGACCTACCATCCGGAGGCCGATAACAGACCTCTTACATGAAAAACCATGTGTACTCCGTCGAAGTCGGCGGCAAGACCTTATCAGCAGAGTTCAACGATTGGGCGAATCAGGCGCACGGCTCGGTCCTCGTGCGCTACGGCAACTCCGCCGTGCTCGCGACCGCAGTGATGGGCTCGAAGGAGTCGAATCTCGACTACTTCCCGCTCTCGGTGGAATACGAAGAGAAGTTCTACGCCACCGGCGCCATCCTCGGCAGCCGCTTCATGCGCCGCGAGGGACGTCCGTCGGACGAGGCGGTCTTGTCGGGCCGTATCGTCGACCGCACCATCCGCCCCTTGTTCCCGAAGGGCCTCAAGCGTGATGTACAGGTGATCCTCACCGTCCTCTCGCTGGAAGAGTACGACACCGACATCTTGGCGGTGAACGCGGCATCGCTTGCGCTCGCCACCTCGAACATCCCGTGGAACGGCCCCGTCTCGGCGGTGCGCATCGGTCTTGTGGAGGGGAGCGATGAGTTCATCGTCAACCCGACCTACAAGGAACGAGAGGAGGACGGCAGCCCACGCGCCACGCTCGACCTCACCGCCTGCGGCAAGGACGGCCTCATCAACATGATAGAGGTCGGCTCGCGCGAGGCCAGCGAAGAGACGCTTACTGCCGCACTCGCCAAAGCAAGCGAGGAGATCGAGAAGATGCAGGCATGGCAGCAGCAGATCATCAAGGAGCGCGGTGTCGAGAAATTCAACTTCATTCCGCCGTTTCAGGATGACGAACGTCTCGCACCCGTCTTTGCGGAGATCGTCGAACCGAAGCTCAAGGAGTATGCCGGCCGCATCGGCAAGCACGAGATAAACGGTATGAAAGGCGAGTGGATGGCTATGGCCGCCGCGCAATTTGAGGATATTCCGGCAAATCGTCTCGACACCTACTACGAGCATCGCATGGATCAGTACGTGCACGACCTTGCTATCGAGCACGGTAAGCGCGTCGATGGCCGCCGCTTCGACGAAGTGCGCCCGCTCTTCGCGCAGGCAGGCGAGGTGTCGCCGGTCCTCCACGGCTCGGGCATCTTCTATCGCGGCGAGACGCATGTGCTTGCGGTCGCCACCTTAGGCGGCCCGGGCGCATCCCAGCTCATCGACACGATGGAAGTCCAGAACGGCAAGAAGCGATTCATGCTCCACTACAATTTCCCGCCGTTTTCCGTGGGCGAGACAGGCCGCATGGGCGGCATGAACCGCCGCATGATCGGCCACGGCGCGCTCGCTGAAAAGTCCCTGCGCGCGGTACTGCCGCCGAAGGAGGAGTTCCCGTACACCATTCGCATCGTCTCTGAGTGTCTCGCGTCGAACGGTTCGACCTCGCAGGCGACCGTCTGTGCAGGTACGCTCGCCTTAATGGACGCAGGCGTCCCGATCCGCAAGCCGGTCGCCGGCATCGCGATGGGTATGATGAGTGACGCCAAAAAGCAGGTGTACAAGGTACTCACCGACATTCAGGGTCCGGAAGACCACCACGGCGACATGGACTTCAAGGTGGCGGGCACGAAAGACGGCGTGACCGGCGTGCAGATGGACGTAAAGGTGGAAGGCGTCCCACTCAACGTCCTCGCCGAGGCATTTACGCAAGCGAAAAAGGCACGTCTTGAGATTCTTGATGTGATGACCGCCGCCATCCCCGCGCCGCGCCCCGACATCTCCCCGCGCGCGCCGAAGATCCTCACGCTCACCGTGAAGGTCGATCAGATCGGACTCGTCATCGGGCCGGGCGGCAAGACCATCAACGGCATCCGCGAGCGCACCGGCGCCGAAGACATCACCATCGAAGACGACGGCTCGGTGTTCATCACCGGCAAGAACGGCGCAGCCGAAGCAGCATTCAAGGAGATCAGCGACCTTACGCGCGAGTACATGGTGGGCGACCGCTTCGAGGGTCCGGTGGTGCGCATGATGGACTTCGGCGCGTTCGTGAAGATCGGCGCGAACCAGGACGGCCTCGTGCACGTGTCCGAAATCGCGCCGTTTCGCATCGGCGACATCAATGACGCGCTCAAGGTGGGCGATGTCGTCCCCGTCGTCCTCAAGGAAATAGACGAGAAAGGACGGTATAATCTCTCTATCAAAGCCGCGGATCCGGAGTGGGCCCAGAAGAAGGGCATCACGCCGAGCGCAGGCGGCGATGAGTATGGCCGACGAACCCCGCGACACGACGACTCCAAGCCCCGCCGCCACCGGATCTAACGCCGGTATCCCCGATGTGGGGTTGCCGCCGCACGAACCCGCACGCGACATCTTTCACCTTGAGACGCTACTCCCGACCCAGGGAGTAGCGTCTGTCGTTCCGATGGATGTCGACTCGCCGCAACTGGCGCCGGCAGAACCGAAGAAAAAAGCGAGCGCACCTATTTTCAAGCCGCTGCCGCAGATACCGCAGATGCGCGTACCGCCGTCCTTGCCGAAAGAAGAGGCGCCCGTGGCTACACCTGCCGCCCCGGCACCGGGAACACCTGCCGAGCTCCAGGCAGCCGTCGCTGCGCTCGTGCCGCCAGACAAGCTCGTGCCGCCAGCCATGTCGACAGCAGCAGCGTCGACAGCAGTTACGTCGACAGACAGAGCAGTACAGCCGACCGTGCCCACAACCGTCGCACCGGTACCTCCAACTTCACCGACACCGGCAGTACCGCTCGCACCAATCATCGCATCGCTCATTCCTCCTGACGCACCGCAGGCTCCTGCACCGACTGTCCCGGTCGCAGCGGCACCCAACACGACCCCGCTGGCATCACCGCAACCGCCAGCCGCCGTACCGACGGTGCCGAGTGTCTTAGCCATGCCAAAGATGCCAGCCGATGCGCCGCAAGAAACACCCGCCATGAGCACGGGTAAGCCGGCCGACTTCGCACGCATCCTCGAAGAAGTGAAGCTCCCCGAGCGGCAGGGCGTGCATGGATCGGCGGATCTGCCGCAAAAAGGAATCCCGCTCACACCCCCGAAACCGCCCGCAGGCCGTGCCGCCATCATCACCCCGCAACAGCCCGAAGCCGCCATCCCCGGCATCACACTGCCGCCTGCGGCGCTCGGTGCGCAGCGGCCCGTTCCCGATGCCCCCGCCGCACCGAAACCGAAAGAACAGGAGGGGCAGCCGGTATCGTCGATACACACGCTCCGACAAGACCTACAGCACGTCGTACGCGATGACAACATATCGCTCGTGCACGCCGCTGCGCTCGAACAAGACCGCAGGCGCGTAAAGGAAGCCGCGCCGCCGCCCACGCCCGCCGCGCGCTCACGCACGCGCCGCAGCGTCGGCCTTCTGTTCGCCACCTTCCTCTTCTTCTTCCTCGGCGTCGCGGCGCTCTTCGGCGTCTACGTCGTCATGCAGCAGCAGATCGCCCCGCTAGAGCGTGTCAGCGGCGCCTCGCTCATCTTCGCCGAACAAGAAGTGGCGCTGCCGCTTGATAACGCGGCGCCCGCGTCCTTACGTGCAACCTTGGGCAAAGCGCGTAACACGCAGACCGGCGCCCTTGGCTCTATTACCCGCGTCGTTCCGCTCTACAACACGACACTTTCCGATGGCACGGTTACGCAGCGTCCTGCCACGCTTGCGGAGTTCCTCAAGGCGCTCGCGATAGAACCGCCGCCGGAATTGATGCGTGCGCTCGGCTCCGAGTTCTTCCTCGGTTTTCACACCATAGACAAGACTGCGCCGGTCATCGTCATTCCGGTTCTGGCCTACGACCGTGCGTTCTCCGGCATGCTCGACTGGGAACCGCGCATCAACGCCGACTTCGCACCTCTGTTCACCGCCGTATCGCCCACGACCGTGGATGCCAACGGCATCCCGTCCATCCGCACGTTCGGCGATTACGTCCTGCGCAACTACGATGTGCGGGCGCTCAAGGACAACGCAGGTACTATCCAGCTCTATTACTCGTTCCCGGTGCCGAACCTGCTGGTGATCGCCGAGAGTCCGTACACGTTTACGGAACTATTAAGCCGCTTGCAGGCCAGCAGGAGGTTGTAGAACCCGTCTCAAAAATGATGGCGTTACGAGGCACAACATGCGCGTGCGAGGCGAAGTTGTGGACGGCGAAGCGTATCGAGATACGTTGAACCGGAACAACGAGCCGCAGCCGCGCATGTTGTGCCGCAGTAGCCAAGCAAATGTTGCGCAGCAACCAACGATGACTATGAGCGGTCATTTTTGATGATGGGTTCTATACACTTGGCAAGCGCGAACTTCTTGCTACGATGTCAGGCATGAAACACATTGACCAGGAGACGATGATGGAATTACGAGGATTGCTTGAGGCAGAACTCGCCGACCTCGAAGAAGAACTGTCGGCGCACGGCCGTTCGGTCGGAGAAGACGGCGACTGGGAGGGGAGTTCGAACGAGGACGGCGGCGAGGAATCCGATCCGATCGACGCAGCCGATCAGATCGAAGAATTGGCGACGAACGTACCCTTGGTAGAGGAACTTGAAGACCGTTACGACGAAGTCGAGGAAGCGATCGAGCGCATGGACCACGGCGCATACGGCATCTGCGAAGCATGCGGTGAACCGATTCCTGTCGAACGTTTGAAAGCGAATCCGGCGGCGGCGACCTGCATCAAGCACGCAGGGTAGAACTCACACAAATGGCGCATTTCGTCGTTGCGCTTCACGAAATAGCACTCACCGTACGCACAAGTACGCCTCGCGCAATTTCGCTTGCGCGCCTAGAACTGCATCCATTTGTGTGAGTTCTACAACAATGCCACCGGAGAATCCGCCTATTTCACCGGTGCCCACACGACGATGGATGCGAGCAGCACAATCGTGATAAGCGCGAAGATGGCGAGTGTCTTGCCGAAGAGCCGCACCGCTTCCTGCCGTTTGCCGTCGATAAAGAGGAGGATCGGCTGATAGAAGAAGATGAAGCCCATGACAGCCGCCGAGAGCACGAAAAGTGACAAGACCGCCATCGGCACCAAGACCCCGAGCATCGCATCCTCGAACTTGGGAGAGAAGAACATGAACGACGCGACCGCCGCGATGTAGCCGACCGCCGCTAATGCGTTGATGAACGGGTTCTTGGTCATGTACCCCATGGTACCTGTATAATGCCCCCATGCAATTCGCGCGGGTGTTCGGGGCACAACCGTCGCTTCCCAAGGCGCACCTTGTGTCGGTCGAGGCGGATCTCGCACGCGGGCTGCACGCCTTCTCGATAGTCGGCCTGCCCGACAAAGCAGTGGAGGAAGCGCGCGACCGCGTCGCCTCGGCTATCAAGAACTCAGGACTGGAATCGCCCAAGAGCCAGAACAAGAAGATCGTCATATCGCTCGCGCCGGCCGAACTCAAGAAAGAGGGTTCGGCCTTCGACTTGCCCGTGGCGCTCGCATACCTCTTGGCGGCAGGGGAGATCGTGTTCGACCCGACGGGCAAGCTCTTCGCCGGCGAGCTTGCGCTCGACGGTACGCTGCGGCCTATCCGAGGCGCATTGAGCATCGCGCTTCTGGCACGCGACGAAGGGATGGTCGAACTGTTCATCCCCGCCGAGAATGCCGACGAGGCCGCACTCGTCTCCGGCATCACGATCTATCCGGTCACGCAGCTTGCTGACATTATCGCGCACATGCGCCGCGAGACGCCAAAGCACATCACGCCGCATGCGGTTTCACCCGCGCCGCGCATGCAGCACGCAGAAGCCGACGTCTCGCTCGACGACATCCGCGGGCAAGAGGCCGCGAAACGCGCGCTCGAGATAGCCGCGGCCGGTCGCCACAACATTGCGCTGTGGGGCCCGCCCGGCACCGGCAAGACGATGCTCGCTCGTGCGGCCGCCGCACTCTTGCCCGAACTCTCGCCGGAAGAAACCATAGAGGTGACCGCCATCCACTCGCTTGCCGGCACGCTCGACGGCGGCGCCCTGCGCCGCCCGCCGTTTCGCGCGCCGCATCACACGTCGAGTTACGCATCGCTCATCGGCGGCGGTGCGGTCCCGCGCCCCGGCGAGGTCACTCTCGCGCATCGCGGTGTCTTGTTTGTCGATGAGTTTCCCGAGTTCCATCGTGATGTCGTGAATGCGCTGCGCGAGCCCTTGGAGGATGGCCGCGTGTCGGTGGCGCGCGTACGCGCGAGCGTGACGTTTCCCGCCAACTTCATGCTCGTCGCCGCACTCAACCCGTGCCCATGCGGGCGCGCAGGTTCGGGCGGCTGCACGTGCATGCCGCACGTGGTCGAGAAGTACCGGCGGAAGATAAGCGGCCCGGTCGCCGATCGCATCGACATGTGGGTGCAGGTAGGGGAGATGCCGCCGGAAATGCTGTCAGTACAGAAAGCGCGCGCGACAGGCGCCACAGAAGCAGCACAAAAGCGCATCAAGGATGCACGCGACAAACAGGCGGCTCGCTTCGGTCGCCGCCCCGGTACAACAAATGCGGATATGAAACCCAAAGACATCGAAGACCTCGCCAAGCTCTCCAAGGCAGCCGAGGATACGCTCGTGCAAGCCGCCCGCACTCTCAAACTCTCGGCCCGCGGCTACCACCGCACCATCAAGCTCGCCCGCACCATCGCCGACCTCGCCGCCTCCGACACCATCGAACCCGCCCATATGTTGGAGGCGCTGCAGTACCGACAATGGGAATTGTAGCCGTCCGAGCGCGGGAATTGCAGTAGTACACGGGCTCGATTCACGATGCCTTCATACTTGCATGCATACACTGTACGCATGTTGAGCTGGTCATTCACATTCTTCGTGCTCGCACTCGTCGCCGCATTCTTCGGATTCGGCGGCATCGCGGCGGGTGCTGCAGACATTGCGAAGATACTCTTTGCGCTGTTCGTCGTACTGTTCATCGCCTCGTTCTTCTTTCGCGCGGCGGATCGCTTCGAGTAATATGCGCCCGCGACATCAAAGAAGAATCGTAGATGACCGCCGGTATGGCGCTCGCGGTAAAGCGAGCGACGAGATACGCTGATTTTGAAAATCTGGTCCTAGAACGGATTGCGGATACCGTTGCGTATCTCGAAGTGCAGATGCGCCCCCGTCGTCTTGCCTGTCAGACCAACCGAGCCGACGGTTTCACCCTGTGCCACCGTATTCCCGCTTGAGACCGTAGTGCGCGACATGTGCGCGTAGAGGGTCTGCGAGCCGTTTGCATGCTGAATGACGACATACGTGCCATATCCGCCGTTGTAGCCGCCGGATTTCGCCACGATGACGGTACCGGCGGCGGCGGCACGCACGGTCGTCCCCACCGGCGCGGCCATGTCGACGGCATTGTAGCCGTGGACACCCTGCGTCTGCACGTAGCTCGCAAGCGGGGAGAGGTAGCCGCTGGCGGCCGCACCCACGCGCGACACTGCATTGGCCACCTTCTTCACGACGGTCGTCTTCTTTGCCGGAGCGGGGGCGGGCGGTGCGGCGATTTCGCCATCGGGAATGATGATAGTGGAGCCGACCTCAAGCGCGTCGCTTACGGCAAGCCCGTTGTAATTGGCGACTTCGCTCGCGGATGCACCGAACTTCTTAGCGATCGACGCGAGCGTATCGCCGGATTTCACCGTATGACGGATGCCCGTTACCGGCAGGATAGTGAGCACCTGACCGGGCTTGAGCGCACTGCCCGCGGCGATATCGTTGGCCCAGCGGATGGTCGCGGGGGAGACGTCAAAGAGCCGGGCGATCGACGCGACCGTATCGCCCTGCTTCACGGTGTAGACGCTGATGGTCGCGTTCTTGGGTTTCTCGATATCGGCGATGGTGCCTGAAGGGCCTTCGTCGGGCAGAAGCGCCATGTCATCGACGATGACGATATCGCCGCCGCCGCGAGCTGCACCTGGGTCAACGTTCGTGGCAGGGCGTGCAAGATCGAGCGTCTGTAGACTGGCGACCGGTGCAGGCGTCTCGGCCGCCGAAGCGTTCGACCCCGTAAAGATATCGGCAATATCGCTGAAGATACCCGCGCGAACGGCCGCCGGAATGAACGTACCGGCAACGATGACCAGCGACACGAAGGGGACGGCGAGCCGTCTGACCTTTCCGTATGTCCTCCGCCGCGAGGCGCGCGCACCTCTCGGGGATTCCTGTTTTTTACCCAAAATAAGCCAAAATAGAACGGTCTTGGGCGGTAGCATGCCAAAATATGGCTCTACTGCTTGACTGCGCGGACGAAACGGAATGTCCCAACACTGCCGACCGTTCTTTACACCCTAGCCCGCCGCAGGGGGCACGGTCAACACGATATAGAGCGGGCAAGTGGATAACGTGTTTGTCAAATTCGGCGCGTAAACCGGCGTTGCCCACGTTGAGGCAGACAGAATGGAGGGTGCCAGGATGCTACCATGTGCCCCATGCAGCACCTTCAGGGATTGAACGAACGCCAACGAGAAGCCGTCCTCCATACCGACGGACCCCTTCTGATAATCGCCGGGGCAGGGGCCGGCAAGACCAAGACCATCACACACCGGATCGCTCATTTAATAGAGACCGGGGTCCAGCCCCGGCAGATCCTGGCCGTCACCTTTACCAATAAGGCTGCGGGAGAAATGCGCGAACGCGTCCACCGGTTACTAAAGGAGGGGCACGGCACCCCCCTGGTCGCCACCTTCCATAGCTTAGGGGTCCGGCTGTTGCGCGAGTTCCACGAGGAAGCCGGGCTGCCGCGCTCGTTCGTCATCTGGGACCGCGACGACAGCAATCGCGTCATCAAGAAGGCGCTGGAGCGGCTCGACGTGACCGAACCGACGCCGCGCGCAGCGCTCTCTGTCATCTCGCGGCAGAAAGGGGACGGGGTCTCGCAGAAAGAGTACGCAGCGAAGGCGACACACATCCGCGCACGCACCATCGCGCAGGTGTGGGAGACCTACGACAAAGCGCTCCACGAGGAAGGCGCCTTGGACTTCGACGACCTGCTGGCACGCACGCTCAAGCTCCTGCAGGAACGCCCCGATGTCTTGAGCAAGCTGCAGAACCGCTGGAGCCACCTCACGATCGACGAGTATCAAGACACGAACGCGTCACAGTACGAGATCGCGCGCTTGCTCGCGGGAGAGAAGCGCAACCTCTGCGTCGTCGGCGACATCGACCAGAACATCTACTCATGGCGTGGCGCCGACATCGAACACTTGATGTCGTTCGAGAAGTCGTTCCCCGGTACGAAGGTGGTCTTGTTGGAACAGAACTACCGCTCTACGCGCACCATCCTCACCGCGGCCAACAGCGTCATCGCCAAGAACGTGCGCCGCAAGGAGAAGAACCTGTTTACCGAGAACGAGACAGGTGAGCCGCTATTCCTCTACCCGGCGCGCAACGAGGTGGACGAGGCGTACTTCATCGCCGCGACCGCCGCGAAGCTCTTGGAGGAGGGGATGCAGGCGAAGGAGATCGCCGTCTTATACCGTGAAAGCGCGCAGTCACGCGTGATAGAGGAGGCGTTCGTGCGTATGGGCGTGGAGTACCGCATGCTCGGCACCAAGTTCTTCGATCGCAAGGAGGTGAAGGATGTCGTCTCGTACCTGCGCGCGAGCCTCAACCCGCTGTCGCGCGTCGACCTGTCTCGCATCATCGGCACGCCGCCGCGCGGCATCGGCGCGGTCACGCTCGAGAAGATGTTGGAAGGGAAGGAGGCGGAGCTGAAAGGCGCTGCACAGCTGAAGGTACAGGCGTTCCGTGACACACTCGCTAAGATCAAGCACGCAGCGGAAACGCTGTGCGCGTCGGAAGCGGTGCGCTACGCGATCGAGGCCAGCGGCATCGAAGCGATGCTGAAGGATGCGAAGAAGGAGGAAGACCAGGAACGACTCGGCAACGTGCGCGAACTCGTGAACGTGGCGACGAAGTACGACGACCTGCCCTCGCCGCAAGGCCTGGAGCAGCTCTTCGAGGAAGCAGCGCTGCAAAGCGAGCAGGACGGCTTGGCGGAAGATCGCGCCGCGGTGTCTTTGATGACCGTGCATGCGTCGAAGGGACTTGAGTTCGATGCGGTGTTTATCACCGGTCTCGAGCAAGGGCTCTTTCCCTCACAACGTGAGGGAGGAGACCGCGACGAGGAAGAGGAGCGGCGATTGTTCTACGTGGCAGTGACCCGTGCGCGCAAACGCGTGTTCCTTTCATACGCGCACGACCGTATGCGCTACGGCCAACGCGAGCGCACGCTGCCCTCGGAATTCATCGGTGACATAGACCAGCGCCTGATCGTGAAGCCGCGCCCGAGCCTCTTAGGCGACGGGGACGAGTACGTGATTAGGTAGCATGATAAAGTTAGAATATGAATTATGTTCATGGTATAGACATAGTGTCGATTATATTTTCGATCATTTTAGTGCTTCGTTTAAGAAGGAACGCCTCCCAAGGAGTTTTACAGGTTGGCGACAAAATACTTGCCGGTATAACAATGTTTCTTACCCCCCTGATTCCGCAAGCCATATACTATTACGCGTTAAGAAACAATCTGCCGACTGCCGCGCGCACCTTGAATATACTTGGCTTTATAGTGTTCATTCCAGCCATGATATTACAACTCTGGCTCTTTAATTTCTTACCAACAACTATCACTATTCTGAAAAGCAACAATCCCCTGAACACGGCATTAGACCTCTACCAAAAGAAACTTTACGCCGACCTGCTTGCCACAGCCCCATGTAATCTGGAAGAGCGGGCAAGATGGAAAGAAAAAGTGCTTCAACAAGCTCGCGGTGTTGATGTCGGTAACCTTGATGCAACCCCGCCTCAATGTAAATGAACGGGCGTCTCGGTGCTAAGCTGGGGCAGTATTTTTTAACTTCGACGACGACGGCGCAAACTGGAAAAGCCCCGCTTGTTGCGGGGCTGGTGTGGTCGGGGCGGCAGGATTCGAACCTGCGACCTTCTCTTCCGAGAGACGCGCTACCGGACTGCGCTACGTCCCGACACCGGCGGGTACTGTAGCACGAGCACATGATTCGATGATAGAGTGCCGACATGCGAAAAGGCGCACGGCTCGGACAGCATTTCCTCACTTCGAAAGGTGCGGCGGCGAAGCTGGCGCAGGCTGCAGGCGTAGGGCCGGGGGTGACGGTGGTGGAAGTCGGCCCTGGCAAAGGATTCCTGACACGCGAACTCTTGGAGCTTGGCGGGCGAGTGATCGCAATCGAGAAGGACGAGGAGCTGGCAGCGACGCTGCGCGAGACGTTTGCCGAGAATGCAGCGTCTGGACAACTCACCGTCATCACAGGGGATATACGCGACTTTGTGCCCGAACGGGATGTTGCAAAAAATGGACGACCGTCCATTTTTTGCAACATCCCGTTCGGAGCAGGAGAATATGTGGTGGCCGCAAATATTCCGTACTACATCACCGGCGAGATCATCCGCAGTTTTTTGGAAACACCCATGCAGCCGCGCACGATGGCGCTCTTGATACAGAAAGAAGTGGCGGAGCGCATCGTGGCGAAAGAGGGCAAGGAATCACTCTTGTCGCTTTCGGTGAAGGCGTACGGCACACCACGTATCGTGACGAAAGTCGTGAAGGGAAGCTTCAACCCGCCGCCCTCGGTGGATTCGGCGGTCATTTCGATAGACGACATATCCCGCACGTTCTTCGACGGACTCGATGAACAGCATTTCTTCAACGTGCTGCACGCCGGATTCGCCAGCAAGCGCAAGAAATTGGCAGGGAACCTCGCAAAAGTATTCGGCCCGCAGGCACGCGAAGCGCTTGCCGCCGCTGGTTTGGATGAAAACGTGCGCGCGGAGGATGTGCCGATTGAGAAATGGCACGACATTGCCCTGAATCTCCACAAAACCGCATAAAACCGTAAGGAACCCGTAAGGTGTCACCTTACGAGTTAAGTACTCCTGCAATGCGAAGTCAGCTGATTCGCAGAATTGGATGCACCACAAGAGTACTTCGATTTTCTATGACGGAGTACCGTCAAGAAAATCTGGTCGCGGGTCTAGGCGCGCTAGCGAAATGACGCGAGACGTACTTTGCGTACGACGAACGTCATTTCGCGACGCGCAACAACGACCCACGCCAATTCTGCGAGTCAGCGAGACGAACCCATCATTGTGATGCTGGTCCCCTCCCACACGATGACCGGCAAGATCGACACTATGCAGTAATACGGCGCACCAGACAGCCCCAACAGCCACTGGCCTGCATGGGTCGGCGGACCGAATGGATAGGTGCGCGTCGAAGGCGTCCAGATGTGCGGACCGCCGCGCGGGCCCGACAGGTTCGCGTAGATGGCCTCGTTGTAGCAGGGGACGACGCGAGTCGCCATGCCGCCGAACGGCGCTGCTGCCGCGATTAGCGGTGCGAACACGAACGGCGCGCACAACAGCGCGATACCGACAAGCGACCCGAGGGCAGTTGTTCTATTCATATGCACAGTGTAGCACCGGCACAGCGCGCGCAATGCTATAGTTGTGGAATGAAGCTGTTCGGCCGCGGCTCGGGAGAACTAGTGGGGATAGAACAGCCGGCGCAAGCGGCGACTGGCGAACGCACGCACGTTCTCAGGACGGCAATCATCGGCGCGATTGCGCTTGTCGGTATCGGTTTTCTCGTAGTCAATTCGCGTACGCCGACGGCTCCGCACGGTTCATCCACCAACTGGGTGGGGCTTGGTACGCTCATCGACAGCGCGACCGCCGATCCGCAGGCACCGACACCGACGCGTCCCGACGAACAGTCTCTCTTCTCCGAAGTCACAAAGGGCGCACCGTTCGTCTATATACCGCCTGCCGGCGGACCGGCACAATCGGTCGCGTCGAATACCGATGAGTTCAGCATCGAAGACGTGCTCGCCGCACTCTCGCCGCAGTCAAAGACGGCGTGGACACCCGCGACGACTCCGGAAGGGGAGCCGTCTTTGATGGAAGCGTACGCGTTCGTGCCGCAGGGGCTCTTCAGCACCACCACCGAGGGACAGGCACGCACGGACGCACAGCAGCGCCTTTTCGATTACGGTAATGAACTCGGCTCGCTGGTGCAGGCGTACGAGACGATGCACCAGAATACGCCGCAAATAGCGACCGACCATCTCGCTGATCGCGCCAACCCGGAGAAGGTCGCCGCGCTCAAGCAAGTGGGAGATGACATCATATTGCTCGGTAAGCGCATCAAGGCAATGGAGGAAGTCCCCACAAGCGCGGCACAGGCGCATGCATCGCTCGCAGCCGGATACCAGGAGGTCGGGGCCGCGCTCAAGATCGTCGCCGACGCGCGAAGCGACGAGCAGCTGCTTGACGCCGTGAAGGCCTATAACGCGACGATGGACGAGCTCACGCCGCGCTATATCGCGATGGTCACGCTCTTTTCAATGCGCAACGTGTCGTTCACGGCGAGCGACCCGGGCAGCGTGTTCTCGTTCTCTCCATAAAGTGAGGCCGGCACCAGCGGACGCGCAGAACGCCCGCGTGTCGGTCGGGTGCGATGCTATACTTTCAAGCGTGAATGCGCAGCACAAAGGCACTTTCATAACGTCCGCGGCAGACATGGAGCGCCCGCATCGCTCGCGGATACGGGGGTTTTCTTCCATGCAGGTCGCGGCGATCGTAGCGGCGGTGCTGGTCTTCGGCTCGGCGGTGTGGAAACTCTACGGACATTCGGCGCTGAATGCCGCAACGGTGGCCGTCTCGGCTAGCCGAGACGGCGCGGCGGCCGATGCCGACTATGGCTATTTCGATGCCGTCACGTCGCCCGCCGCAACATCCTCGACGCCGGAAGAGGTAGCGCACCTCGGCGACAACATCGCCTCGCAGATCATGGCGAACTACACGGTGATGCAGCAGGAGGGGAGCTACACGTCGGCGGCGGCTGCCTCGGCCGGAGCCGACATTGCCGCAGAAGCAGGCCAGGTGCGCATCGCGCATCCAATCTACACTGAAGCCGATATCACGATCGTACAGGACGCACTCACGCCCGCACGCATAACCCGTTACCAGGAGGACATGGCCAAGGCGCTCAGGCCGCTCGCCAACAACACGGCGCCCGAGCTCTCGTTCTTCGGCTACTTCGTCGAGACGCAGGACGAGACGTATCTGGCGAAGCTGCGCGGCATCGCCGACGACTACCGCGCGGCCGCCGCGCAGGCAGAGCATGTCGCCGTCCCATTCGGCATGCGCTCGCTGCATGTGTCGCTCCTCAACGCGCTGCAAGCGTTTTCCGCCTCGATTGACGCGGTCATCGACAACGCAGGCGACCCTATCACCTCGACCGCACTCCTCGTCTCGTACAACCGTGCCGAAGATACCCTGCGCGCCGTACAGAGCGCGTATACTTCATTCTATGCGAGCCGCTAAGCGCACACTTGTCGCCTTCCTCCTCGCGGCCCTCGCTGTGCCGCCCTTTGCTACCGCGCAGTCGGCGCCGCCATCAGCAGGCGCAACGTTCTCCCGCCAGGGCATCTACAGCTGCAACCAGAACGGCTCGTACGCGATGTCTGTGGGCACTATCAACGCCGTCACGGGACCAAGCGGCACGTATGTGCCGGTCAACGACTCCGCCGTCACTGCCAACACCGCCGGCATCCTCGTCAACACCGGCACCTTGGTCTACAAGGAATGCATCCTGCGCGAGATCGTCGACCGCCAAGCGGAAAGCGCCTTGACCGGCTTCAACAAGCGCATCTTTACGTCGTTCACCTCCAGCCGCAACGGAAAGCCCATGTACCCGGAGGTGTTGCAAGAAGATGTCATCGAGCGCAACGACGAAGTCGTTGCGCGCGCACTCACGAACGAATCGCTCAACACGGTAAACCCCACATACCGTCAGGCAGTAAAGCGCGCCATCTTGCGCGCATACCAGGCCTCGACCCGCGCACGCAATCAATCGCTCGCATGCCCCTACCAGGGCGATATCGCCGCGCTGCAGCAGGCACGCGAGGGCTCGTTCAGTTTCGACGGCCTCTTGGCGCTCGGACAACCCGCCTGTAATCCGCTCTTCGCGTACCAGCAGGCGCAGCAGTACACCTACGAACTCGCCGCGAACGACACTACCGAGATGATGACCCGTCTGGGCTGGAGCAGGGGCATCTACGGCGTCGAACGCACCGAGGAGGATGGGACGCGCCGCACGCTCACGCCAGGGTATCTGGTGGGGAACAGCGTATCGCTTGCCATGAACTCCGGCTACCAGCGTCTCATCAATGCCAACGACATCGGGCAGATGGTGGGTGGCTTGTTCGCGGGCTTCGGTGCACAGATCATGTCGAGCTCGGGGGGCCTGCTCGGCGCAGTGAACTCTTCTGGCGGGCAGCCGTCGTATCTGCAGCAGATGGTGCGCGAGTCGGCCGACGGCCTCATCGGCAGCGCCGTCAACGCCGCGTTGCAGATCCTCTCGGCTGCGCGCCAGCTGGAGATCCTCTTCAACCAAGCGGTGTCGGCCATCGCCGCCAACCTCCTCTCGACCGCAAACAGCATTCGCGGCATCGAGGCCCAGTGCTGGACGCTACTTATCGAACACGTGTGCCAGGCGGGGACGGTCTCGTCATCCACGGTGCCATGGACGTGCAAGGATAGCGGCGGCAACAACCTGCGCATCGCCACCTCCACCACCGCCTCGAAGGCGATCATAGACGCGCAGATCATTCCTCTCGCCTCATCGACGCAGGCCGATATCGACGCGTCGAACCAAGCACTCACGCTCATCGACCGCCTTATCGACAGCGTCGCCGACACCACCTCGCCGGACGCGCAGCGCCTCGCGCTCCTCGAACTCGACCAGCTCGTCGCGCAGAACAAGCTGCACAACCAGCAGGATGTGGATCAGGCAAAGAGCCGTCGCGATACGCTCGCCATCGAGACAGCTGCTCTAGTGACGAAGACGGCGACCGACTGGGGCGACTCGACCGATCCGAACGTCGGCTGGTGCAACTACAACAACCAGAGCGTGATCCAGATGTGGGCGAACCGATGGAAGCAATAATATGAACGCGATGATGCGACGCATGAAGAAGTGGGGGGCGGTTGCGGCACTGTGTCTGGTGCTGTTGCAGCCGCTCGTGCTCTTGGTGCCAGCGGGTGTCGCCTACGCGCAGGGGACAGGCCCGGCCGCCAGCACCACAGCGCAACTGCCGAAGCAGGTCGATGGATGCGCCACATCGTGGGCGGTGTTCCTTTCGTCACCCGGCACCTGTCTCGTTAACAATTTCACCGGGCTTCTGTTCACCGCCCCCGTCACGCTCGCCTCGTGGTTCCTGACGGCCACTGGCACATTGTTCAACTACCTGCTGGAGAAGGTCATTATAGGTTTCGGCCCCAATATCTACGAGTCGATACGGGTACCGCTGCAGACCGCATGGTCGACGTTCCGCGACCTGGCGAACATCCTTATCGTCGGGATGTTCGTCTTCATCGCCATCAGCATCATCCTTGAGATAGAAGAGTTCGGCCGTAAGCGCCTCGTGGTCGACGTCATCATCATCGCGGTCCTCATCAACTTCAGTCTGCTCTTCACCAAGCTCGCCATCGACTCGTCAAACTTTGTCGCCTACCAATTCTACAACGCCACGCTCGTGCAGCAAAACGGTTCTGGCGGTACGACGCAAACCGAATCCAAAGGGATTGCGGAAGCGTTCCTGGAAAGCATGGGGGTGACGGGCATCTTTGATACCGCGTCTGCACTCTCGAACTCCGCACAAGGAAGTCTTTTTGGTGGTACGGTTACCATAATCCTGCACAGCATCGCATTAACGGTGCTCTTGCTGGGTGCGGCGGCAATACTACTGTACGGTGTCTTTCTGCTCTCCATCCGTGTCGTCATCATCATCCTACTGCTCTTGTTCTCGTCGCTTGCGTTCGCAACTTATCTCATACCCGGGAAAAGCCGTAACTTGTTCTGGTCGTGGATAAGCGAACTGATAGGAGTCGTGGTATTCGCGCCGATCCTGATGCTCATGCTCTGGGTAACACTCCAGATGGCGAAGGCGTTGAAGACGGCCCCTGGCTCCGGCACGCTCGGATCTTTCGTGGCGAACCCGACCGCAACACAAGGCGGCGCCGTCGGCGCGCTGTTTTCGTATATCATCATCGGCGGACTCTTGTATGCGACGTTCTACATAGCCAACAGTTTGTCGAACAAGGCGAAGGGCACGGCCCTGCTCACCGGAAAACTGCGGGCAGGAGGTATTATCGGCGGTGCATTTGCTTTGCGCAACACACTCGGACGATTCGCGTTCGGTCGTTCAAACGCATATAAGACCGCAGGCGAGACACAGGGTAGTAGGGCCGGACGTGCACAAGCACGCGCAGACCGGCTCTCCGCGGCGGGCGACACGGAACGCGCCAAAAAGTGGGCGGATCTCGCCATCGCACGACAGAAACAAGGTGCTAAAGATGCAAAAACCTCCGCCCGTTGGGGTTCCGTTGCTGGCTTGAAGTTCGGAGGCAGTAAGAGTTACTCGGGCATTATGGCAGACCGTACCAAAGAGGGCGAAGCCGCCACTAAGAAACTACAGCCCGACGAGGAGGCGCGCAAGGCGATACGCGAAGAGTCGGTCAAGGCGGCACAGGCACAGCACGAACAACAGCTCAAGACACTTGAAACGACCAAGAAGATGGCCGAAGATACCATGAAGGCTGCGCAAGAAAATGCGAAGACCGTTACAGAGCACAACAAGGCCGAAAGTGAGTTGCACACAGCAAAACAAGAACAAGCACAGCATGAACAGGCGGAACAACAAAAGGAGTCGCAACACCAAGCTACACTCAAACAGTTGCGCGAGGAAGCCGTGCAACAACAACGCGACAACAACGCGGCCGGCGCCGAAGCGGCACAACAAAAAGAAAGAGAGGAGGTAGCGCGACGCGAAACCGAGCGCAAAGCACAGAACGAGAAAATACAGAAAGCTCGGGCCGAAGTCACTCGCTTACAAAAAACAGTCGATACCCACCAGCAAACAATCACGCAGGCAGGCGGCGAAGCGCGCATAAACACAGCGCTCGCCGACGCAACAAAAGCATTCAAGCAAGCAGCTGACGACCTCAACAAACACAAAGAGGTGGGCAAGAGTGTCGTTAAAGAAGCAGATAAACTTGCCGACCAGGCAATCGCCAAGACGATGCAAGGAATCGGTGAGGAACTCGGCAAACGTAGCGGTACCATCGCCGAACGCTTCTGGGGCGGATTGACTGGTGACAACGCAAAAGTAGGAAAGGCGGTTGCAAAGAAATTCAAGTATAGGGAAAAGTCCGACAAGGATAAGATGTGGGACGCAATAAAAAATGTGCAGAACGACGATGCGGACGACGGCAAGACGGACGACAAGAAGGAACCTAAAAAATAACGTATGGCAGACACCGAACATGAGATCAGCGACACGGAGGCGGAGGCGTTCCTGACGGAGCGCTTCAAGGAGTTGCCGAAAGCAGTGCAGGACGCCATCCTTTCGGCAGACATCTCCAAGCACTTGCAGGAGCTGGCGAAGACGCATCAGCTCCATGTCGACCAGTGGGATGTGCTGGAGCGGGAAGTGCAGCTGACGCTCTTGGGCCTGCAGCCCTTGGCGGAACTCGCACAGAATCTCGCCGAAGAACTGCGCATGCCGTTGGAGCAGACGATCCCGCTCGCAAACGACATCTCCGTAGGCGTCTTCCAGCCGATCCGCGAGGAATTGGAACGTCAGCTCGAGCACCCGGAAGCGAAAGAAGCGCAGCTGTCGGCGGTCGAAGCGGCGCGCGAACAGGCACTCGCCGCCGCGGCGCCCGAGAACACAAGCGCAGGGGAGACGCCACGGACGGTTCCCGTGCAATCCGCATCGCTCTCTGTAGAGATGGCGCCCGCAGCGGTACCTGCGACGCAACCTGCAGCAACCCCAGCACCTGCCGCGCCAACAGCAACACCGACCCCTGTCGAACGTGCACCTGTCGTCTCCGCGTCCTATGGCACCGGCGGCGCAAGCCATGAGCGCCGAGAGGTCGAGGGTGATCCGTATCGCGAACAGGTTGTGTAGCGCGGCACGAACGTGCCACACGGGCATGCGTTCGTGCAGTATACTGTACGCATGCAGTTTCAAGTGCCGCAGTTCATCGATGTGGAAGACAAGATATTCGGGCCGCTTACGTTCAGGCAGTTCGTCTACGTCACCGGTGGCGCAGGCATGTCGTACATGCTCTGGCGGCTCTTGCCGCAGTTCGCGGCCATTCCGCTCATCGTGATCGTCGGCGGGTTCGCCGCGGCGATGGCGTTCGCACAATGGAACGGCCAGCCGTTTCTGGTGGCGCTCGAGCACGGTTTCTACTTCCTTATACACAAGAAACTCTACCTGTGGAACAACCAGCGTTCGCGAGCAGTGAAAGCGGCCCACGCTGCAGCCGTGCCCGCAGTCGGTCCCGCCGTCGTCGCCAATACCTACGTCCCCAAGCTCTCCGACAGCAAGCTGCACGACCTGGCGTGGTCGCTCGATATTAATGAGCGCATTGCCAGCGGTACCATCACCGATGCGGAGCGGCAAGAGCGCCGGCAACAAGAGACGCTCGCTGCCGTACACACCGCCCGCTAGGCGCTCGTCAGTCTCACTCGCTAACGTATGGCAGACACCGCAATCCGCGCAACCGCCGCATCGACCCAGGAATTCGTGCCTGTGTCGGAAGTGCGCGACGGCATCGTCGTCCTCAAGGACGGCTCGCTGCGCGCGGTACTGCTCGCCTCCAGCATCAACTTCGCGCTCAAATCGGAGGACGAGCAGACGGCATTCATCGTGCAGTTCCAGAACTTCCTCAACTCGCTCGATTTTTCATGCCAGATCTTCGTGCAGTCGCGCCAGCTCGACATTCGCCCCTATGTCGCCACGCTCGAAGCGGCATATAAGGAGCAGCTCGACGACCTTATGCGCGTGCAGATCCGCGAGTACATCGAGTTCATCCGCAGCTTCACGGAAGCCGCAAGCATCATGACCAAGAACTTCTTCGTCGTGGTGCCTTACGAACAGGTGACCGTGAACGCACAGGCGGCTGCCAGCGGCATCCTGCCGTTCAGTAAGAAGCAGGTGGACCCGGCGATCGCCAGCCGTACGTTCGAGGAACAGGTGTCGCAGCTTGAACAGCGCATCTCCATCGTGCAGCAAGGCCTCACGCGTACCGGCGTACGCACCGTACAGCTAGGTACCGAGGAGGCGATCGAACTCTTGTACAAGATGTTCAATCCGGGCGAAGACGGCAAGCCGATGCCGTTGAACACACAACAATAGCGCACGGCGCGCGATAGTCGGGTACAATATGACGCATGGGTGCGGCGCGTTGTCGCACGCACCGGCTCTACCTCATGGCACTCTTGGACTTATTCAAAAAGAAAACCCAGCTTCCGGCGACCGCGCCAGTGTTACCCGAAGAGATATACAAAGCGGGTGTGCTCGACCTGCAGGATGTCATCGCGCCGCACGCGCTCAAGGTCTCCTCGCACGAGCTCGACCTTGGCGAGCGCGTCGCGCGCACATTCTTCGTCATCTCGTATCCGCGCTTCCTCACGACAGGATGGTTCGCACCGATCATCAACATGGACAAGGTGATCGACATCTCGATCTTCATCCACCCGATGGACACCAACGAGGTCTTGCGCAAGTTCCAGAAGAAGGTCGCCGAGGTGCAGAGCCAGATCGCCAGCCGCGAGGAGAAGGGGATGGTGCGCGACCCGATGCTCGACACCGCCTACCAAGACCTTGAACAGCTGCGCGACAACCTCCAGCAGGCGCAGGAGCGCATGTTCGAAGTAGGGCTCTACCTCACCATCTACGGCCCCACGCGTGAAGCGGTGGACAAGGTGGAGTCCGAAGTGCGCAGCATCCTCGAGTCCCGCCTCGTCTATATCCGCCCGGCCTTGTTCCAGCAGGAACAGGGTTTCCGCAGCGTCTTGCCGCTTGCTACCGACGAACTCGGCGTCCACACCAAGCTCAACTCCGCGCCGTTGTCGTCCATCTTCCCGTTCATCTCGTTCGACCTCACCTCCGACAGGGGTATCCTCTATGGCATCAATCGTCACAACTCCTCGCTCGTCCTCTTCGACCGCTTCTCGCTCGAGAACTACAACTCGGTGACGTTCGCCAAGTCCGGCGCAGGCAAGTCGTATACGACGAAGCTCGAAATCCTGCGTTCTCTCATGTTCGGCACCGAAGTCATCGTCATCGACCCGGAGCGCGAATACGAATATCTCGCCGAGACCGTCGGCGGCCGATACTTCAACATCGCGCTCTCGTCCGAACACCACATCAACCCCTTCGACCTGCCGATCCCACGCGAAGACGAGAACCCTGCCGACGTCCTGCGCAACAACATCATCACGCTCGTCGGGTTGTTCCGTATCATGCTCGGCGGCCTCACGCCGGAAGAAGATGCCATCATCGACAAGGCGATCACCGAAACGTACGCCTTGAAGGACATCACGCCCGACGTGAACTTCGCCGCCATCGAGCCGCCGCTTCTGTCCGACTTCGAGCTCGTGCTCTCGGGCATGGAAGGGTCGGACTCCCTCGTGGCGCGTCTTTCCAAATACACGAAGGGCACGTGGTCGGGCTTCATGAACCGCCCGACGAACGTCGATATGAACAAGCGGCTTGTCGTGTTCTCCGTGCGCGACATGGAAGACGAGCTCAAGCCGGTCGCCATGTACATCATCACGCACCATATCTGGAACATCGTACGCAAGGAACTGCGCAAACGCCTGCTCATCATCGACGAAGCATGGTGGATGATGCGCAGCGAAGACACCGCGTCGTTCCTCTTCGGCATCGCCAAGCGCGGGCGCAAATACTACCTTGGCATCTCGACCATCACGCAGGACGTCTCCGACTTCCTCAACTCGCCGTACGGTATTCCGATGATCACGAACTCGTCCATCCAGCTGTTGCTGCGCCAATCGCCGACGTCGGTCGACCTCGTGCAAAAGACCTTCAAGCTCTCCGACGAAGAGAAGTACCTCCTGCTCGAGTCCGACGTGGGGGAGGGAATCTTCTTCGCCGGCCTCAAGCACGTCGCCATCAAGGTCATCGCCTCATACACCGAAGACCAGATCATCACCTCGGATCCGTCGCAGATCCTCGCCATCAAGAAGGCGAAGCAGGAACTTGCCGCACAGAACGAGGCGCTCGCCGGCGGCGGCCCCGAGGCCGCGCTCGCCGCAAGCGCACCCTTAGAGGTGCAGGGGGAAAACAAGGTGCCGCAGGAATCGTAGCGCATGGAGGAAAGACGTGAGAAAAAAATACGGTTCGGCATGGCGCTCATCATGGTCCTCGTCGCAGCGGGTTTCGACGCGCTCCAATGGGCTGTTTCCGCAGTGCCGGGCGGCATCTTGATAACGCCGCTCATCACCGTATTCGCATGGTTCATCTTCGCCATCTGGTTCAAGCACCTTGATGCAAGCGTCATGCGCTACTCCCCGCTATCCTATTTCGGTTTGCTGCCACTCGAGCTCGTCTCTTTCCTCAACCTCATCCCCGCCACGATCGCCATGGTTCTCTTTTCCATACTCGCTGCGAACCGCAAGGAGGTATAATGGGCACATGCACTGCCGCCAGGCGCTCGTCATAGCACTCCTTTTGCTCGCGCCGGTTGCCGCACACGCACAACAGGAACCGAAGGGTTATGCGTTCCTCTCGTCGCCCATGCTCATCATCACGATGAACCCCGTAAACCCGGCGCCGGGGCAGACGGTGGAGGTGACGGTCAGCAGCCCTATAGCCGACCTCGCGGACAGCGTCATCCGTTGGTCAGTCGGCGGCAGTCCCTTGGCCGAAGCGCTCGGCGCAACCTCCATCACCACGACCGCCGGGGCGCTCGGCACCGAAAAGAAGATCCGCGTCACCGCCGACACGGGCGGAGGCACTGTGTCGGCGGACGCTTCCATCATCCCCACCGAAGTCGATCTCCTCTACGATGCAAACTCCTACGTACCGCCGTTCTACGAAGGCCGCGCGCTTCCGTCGCCGTCCTCACAGGTGCGCCTGCACGCTGTCCCGCGCCTGGTGCGCCCGAAGGGCGTTGCCGTCGCCGCAAGCGATCTTCTCTACACATGGAAGCGCAACGGGGCGACGCTCGCGAGTATCTCCGGAAAGGGGCGTTCGACCGCCACAGTTCCCGCTCCCGCACTCTTCGGTGCCGACACCATCTCCGTCGATGTCGCCACCGCCGACCGCTCGCTCGTCGGCAATGCTTCGGTGCGCATCCCATCCGTCGAGCCGGTGCTTGTGTTCTACGAAGACAGCCCGCTGTTCGGTATCCGCTTCCGTAATGCGCTGCGCGCCGAGGATGTCGCCGGCGGCGGCGAACTGACCATCGCGGCCGTGCCATACTTCGCACTCGCCGCAGGGCCGAATGACCCACGCCTTGAGTACGCATGGCGTGTCAACGGCCGCACCATCGCGCCTGATACTGCGCGCCCCGATGAACTCACGCTCTCTTCCGGCGACGGCTCGGGAAAGGCACGCGTCGACCTGACCGTCACCAACGCTACAGACCTCTCGATGGAATCGCGCGGATTCCTGCAACTGACGCTTTCCGCACACGCCTCCGGCAACGCCGGAACACCCGGCACAAGCGACACTGCCGACGACAATCCGTTCCGCTCGCAGCAATAGCCGTATGAACCCCACGGTCATGTCTATCCTCAAATATGCCGCCACCGGCATTATCGTCGTCGCACTCGGCGCGTTGGCCGGCTGGTATTTCTACCTGCGCCAGCAGGGGGTGACGCTCACCGATGTGACGAGGGGTCGCGGACTCTCCACCGTCGTGCCGTCATTCAATGCTCCCGGCGGAAACACCCTGGACAACATCGCCGCTGGGCTCTCGAACGCTGCCGACAAAGTCGCCTCGCTCGTGCAGGGCGACACGCAACAGCCCTCCGGCAAACTGTGGCACATCGACCGCACGCCGATAGCGGGCGTCGGATTCGAAACAACGGCGGGCACGTCCTCGGCGCGCATCATATATGCGCAACAAGCAACCGGCCACATCTTCACCGCCGATCCTGCCACACAGATGGCCGAGCGCATCTCGAACGTACTTGTTCCCAAGACCTATCGCGCACTGTTCGCGCGGGACGGTTCGTTCGTCATGCAGACCGTGGGAGAAGACGGATTCATCCACTCCGTCGCCGGCGCACGTCCCGAACCGACGCAAGAAGGGGATGACACATCGACCTCGACACCGACCCTTGGACGCGAACTGCCGCGCAACATGCGCGCGCTCGCACTTGATCCCGTACGCAAGACGCTCCTGTGGGTCGCAGCGGACAACGGCGGCCTTGCCATCATGTCTTCCGCTTGGAGCGCCTCCGGTACGCGACTGCTGGCGACGCCAGTCGGCAGCTGGCGGCTGTTTGCAAGCGCAGGCACGTCCTACGCGGTCCTTGGCGGCGACGAGAGCGCGCCAGGGTACGCCTACCGCATCGCGAAGGCAGGCGCATTGTCGCCGCTCGTGAAGAACATCCCCGGACTCTCGTTCCTCCCGTCGGAGAACCCTGCCGTGTTTCTTTACAGCTCCGCTCTAGGCACCGCGCCGACCCTCTACGTAAAGACGACCGCCTCGTCGAGCCCTATCGCGCTTACCGTGCATACTATCGCCGACAAATGCGTGTGGGCGCCTGGCAAAGCACAGATCGCCTACTGTGCCGTCCCGGCGGAAACGGCCGGATTCTCGCTTGCAGGGTGGTACCGCGGGCAAGCGCACACGGTCGATTCGTGGTGGGAGATAGACGCAGCGAACGGCACCGCGAAGGAGGTCTACGCCATGCAGCGCGCCGAAGGCGGTTCGCTTGATGTGCGCCAGCCGGTCATCGATCCTTCAGGTAATGTCATCGCCTTCATCAACGGCGTCGACCAGTCGCTGTGGCTGTGGCGCATACATTAACTATGAATACCTACAACCCCCGACCAACCGGACCGAAGTGCGTCCACAAAAACGGCGAGACGCGAAGCGCGAGCGAGAAAGGGCGAGACGTATCGGGATACGGTGAGCGCTTTCGAACGACGCGCGACAAAGTATCGCAGTTTTTTGGGCGTGCTTCGGACTCTCTACTGTATGCGGCGTTCGTGCCTATAGAAACAGCCGACCAGTCGCCCTTATTCCACGGCATCTTCAGTTCCGGGTCGCTGTCGGATTTCCTCAACCGCCTGTTCATCACCTCCATCTCGATCGGTGCCATCCTCGCCGTCATCAAGCTCATGGTCGGCGGCTACCGTTACATGATGAGCGGGCTATGGACCAGTAAGGAGAGTGCCAAGGCGACGCTCCAGAATGCCGTCATCGGGCTCCTCATCCTCTTGGGCGCATACCTCATCCTCTATCAGGTCAACCCGTGCATCTTGAGCTTGGAGATACTCAACGGCAGCACGAGCGGCTGTCAGGTACAGCGGTAGGGAAGTTCTGGAAACACAAAGCGGCCGTCCCTTCGGGAGGGCCGCTTTCTGTTTCCCGCTACTCGACGTATTTGATCACCACGCGCCGCCCACGGCCTTCACCCTGCGATTCTGTCTTCACATGCGGTTCGCTTGAGAGCGCAGAATGCACGATGAGGCGTTCGTACGCGCTCATCGGAGAGAGTTCGACATCGTAGCGGAAGCTGCGCGCGCGCTCGGCCATCATCACGGCCTTCGCCGCCAAGTCGCGGATCTGTTTGCTGCGATAGTCGTTCACATCGACAAGAAACGGCTCTACCTTTTCGCCCTTCGCTTTCTCGTCCGCAATCTTTTTCACCAGAAAATCTATCGCATGGATCGTGTCGCCATGCGGCCCGATGAGAAAGCGCGTGTCTTCTGATGTTATAGAGAACACGCGCTGCCCGGCGACCTCCACCTGCGCAATGCCTGTATACGAGACACCGAGCGAATCAAGGATACCGGTTATCGTCTGCTCGATGAGGGATTCCATGTCCTCTATCTATCACGGAATCCTCACCCGAGCAACGCACCTCTTTTGCGGCTCAACCACGAGACGATTACGGCACGGAAATACGCCAGCGCAACACGCTACTCGTTCGGCCGAAAACGGCGTCCGCCGATATATTCCTGCACGATCATGAATATATTGCTCGTCACCCAGTACAGGGGCGCCGCCACGACGACGGAGTAGGCGAACACGCCGATGATGATCGGCAGGATGTAGCGCGCCTGCGTGTCGAACGTGCGCGCCATGTCGCCCGAGAACGACGACTCCGCCACGTGTTCCTTCACCGGCCCCAGCGACAGGCGCGTGTAGATGAATTGCGTCACGATAGTGAGCACGGCAAGGATCCAGTTATGCGCCGCCGCCATGTCCATACCTAAAAAACGCATGTCGACGCCTGCAGGGGAAGGTACGAATGAGTACAGTTTCGACGCGTCTATCTCCGGCAAGCCGCCGTGCGCGAACACCACATACAGCCCGATAAGGATGGGCAGCTGTACGAACACCAAGCCGATGCTCGCGAACGGCCGCACATTGCGCTCCTTATACAGCGCGAAGATGGCGCGCGCCTGTTCGGGGGAGTTGTCGGGATACTGCTTCTTGAGCGCTTCTATCTCCGGCGCAATCTTCTTGAGCGCCTGCTGCGAGCGGATGGCACGCTGCGACAGCGGGTAGATGATGGCGCGCACGGCAACGGTGAGCGCGATGACCGCCAACCCCGCATCATGCCCTGGCGCAATGCCGATGAGATATACCAGTCCGTTATACAGCGGCTCGTAGACGACCGCGTGGAATACCGCGCTTATCATGCCCGCGCATTGTAGCGCGCAAACCGAACCTATGCGAGCACGCGAGACAAAAGCGGCTCAAGGTCGGCGCGAAGCGCGACTATATCGGTCTCGGCCGCCTGTTTCTTTGCGCGGATGACGATTGCGCGCGATGCGGCGGCTGGGAGGACGAACGGCCGCACGATCTCGCGCAGCCGGCGCTGTATTTTGTTGCGTACGACCGCTTGAGACGACACTTTTTTTGAAACGACGCAAGATGCCTTGGCAAAGGGAAGGTGGGGCAGGTCGGCACAGACCACCGTCACATACGCGCCCTGCAACACAGAGGGTCGCACTGCTTGCAGCGCGGCGAAGTCTGCGGAAGACAAGCTCCTCCGGTGCGGCATTAGACGGCAAGCTTTGCGCGACCCTTCGCGCGGCGGCGGGCGATCATCTTGCGCCCCCCGACGGTCTTCGAGCGGGAAAGGAAGCCGTGCGCCTTGGCGCGCTTCCGCTTCTTCGGCTGATATGTACGCTTCATGCGCCGCACTATACGATAAGATTACGGAAAATCCAAGCTATTTCGCCACATCGAACGGAGATTGGCAAAGATATCCACTTGTACACAGGTTATCCACACCTTTAGCACATGTCGCCTCTATTTTCTGCGATTTCTGCGGCCTTTCCGCCTACCCGGACGCGCGTATAATGCCCCTACGTGCGCGTATGACAAACCGAGAACTCTGGCAGAATGCGCTCGTGCAGATAGAGCTCGGTACGACGGCGACCAGTTTCCGCACCTGGTTCCGCAACACTGACATCATCGGCAGGGAATCGGGCACCGTCCAGCTCGCCGTGCCCTCGAAAATCGTAAAAGAGTGGCTTTCCGAAAAGCACGGCAAGCTCATCCTCAAGGCCTTGCGTGGGCTTGATCCGGACATCCGCGCGGTCGACTACGCTGTGCATCGCATTGCGCCCGCGACACCTGACCGCAAGCAATCCCGTCCAGCGGTCGCCGAAAATGCCGCACTCGAGCTGCCGGCGGTCTATATCGACAAGCGCGATAACCTCAACCCGCGCTACACGTTCGACACGTTCGTGGTGGGGCCGTTCAACCAGCTTGCGCACGCCGCCGCAAAAGCGATTATCGAGCGCCCCGGCCTTACCTACAATCCGCTCTTCATATACGGCTCGACCGGCCGCGGCAAGACGCACCTCATCCAGGCGATAGGGAATCATTTTAAGAAGTCGCACGCCAACAAGAAGGTGCTGTATGTGACGTCGGAGCGATTCGCGGTCGACTACATCAATGCCGTGCGCGCTGGCCGCGCCAACGGCTTCAAGGATCAATACCGCCAATACGACGTCCTCATCATGGACGACGTGCAGTTCATCGCCAACACCGAGAAGACGCAGGAGGAGCTGTTCCACCTCTTCAATGCGCTCCACGACAACAATAAGCAGATCGTCTTCTCGTCCGACAAGCATCCGGCATTGCTGCCGGGCTTCGAGGACCGCTTGAAGGGTCGCTTCAGCGCCGGCATGATCGCGGAGATCCCCGAGCCGGACGTCGAGTCGCGCACCGCGATCATCAGCGCCAAGATAGAGGAGCACGGCTTCTCCATCCCCGAAGACATCGTGCAGTTCATCGCCGAGAGCGTGCAGGGGAACATCCGTGAGCTTGAGGGGGTGCTTAATATGATCGTCTGTAAGTCGCAATTGAAAGGGAAGGGGATAACGCTCGCCGACGCGAAAACCCTCATCAAGCACACAGTGAAGCCGAACCGCGGCGTATCGGTGGACGAAGTGGTGCGCCGCATCGCGCAGTACTACGACGTCGGAGAGAAGAGCATCTACGAGAAGACACGCAAGAAAGAGGTCGTGCGGCCGCGACAGGTCATCATGTATGTCTTGCGTGAGGAATTCAATGTGTCGTTCCCCTCGATAGGGGAGAAGTTGGGCGGTCGTGATCACACCACTGTCATCCACTCGTGCGAGAAGATAAAAGAAGAGATGCGACTGAACCCGTCGCTCGAACAGGAACTCGAACACATCCGGAATATCATCCACTCGTAGTGGTGTGGGAAAGGTATGCGTAATACTGTGGAAAACATGAGGACAGGGCGGGGAAAGAAAGGGGACGGTGCGTGCATAACACAGACCACATACAACGACCTGGCTTCACACATCAGTTATCCTCAATTCATCCTATCTTCATCCGACCCTTATCCACACGCCGCGTTCCCGAAAACATCCTTAGTTTGAGACATGAACGATTGTTTTCCCCAGTATCCCCAGCACTAATAGTAATAATAAGTTTTTAAACATAAGAGTATGAAATTCGGAACCACAAAGGATAGATTGCTCAAAGGTGTGCAGCTGGCGGAACGCATCGTCGGAAAGAAAGAAACACTCCCGGTCTTGTCGTGCATCCTCATTGAAGCGAACGGGCACGAGGTGGTGCTGCGTGCGACGAATTTAGAGGCGGGCATCGAGGTGTCGTGCCCTGCCGAGGTGAACGAGCAGGGAACCGTCGCGGTGCCGGCAACGATCCTTTCACAGACACTGCGCGCGGTCTCCGGAGACAAGGTGACAGTGCATGCCGACGACGGTAATCTGGTCATAGAATCGCGCGGCTCGAAGAATGTGCTCAAAGCGATACCGCACGATGAATTTCCCGCACTGCCTGCGCACCAAGAAGGAGTGGCGCTTGCGTTGCCGCGCGAAAAGTTTCTGGAAGGCCTGCAGAGCGTTCTGTATGCCGCGTCGCCCTCGATGATCAGGCCGGAGCTTGGCAGCGTGTTCGTTTCAGTCTCTGAGGAGGGATTGGTATGTGCTGCGACCGATTCGTTCCGTTTGGCGGAGAAGAAAGTGCCGGGGACGCGCGCCGCGGAAACGAAGGAGATCCTTATCCCGCTCAAACACGCGACCGAGCTCTCGCATGTGCTCGAGCATCTCTCGGCGCCGACTGTCGAGGTGTATGCCGACGACTCGCAGCTGATAGCGACCGGCGACGGCACCCGATTCATCTCGCGCGTCATAGACGGCTCATTCCCGAATTACAAGGAAATCATACCTAAGACGTTCACCACCGAAGCGACCGTCTTGAAAGCTGATTTTTCAGAGCTGCTGCGCAAGGCGCGCGTATTCGCGGGAAGCGAACAGAATATCGCCTTTCATGCATACCCTGCACGCAAGATATTCACCGCTACCGCACGCAGCGCCGATGTGGGCGAGATGTCTGACACGGTCGAAGCGGCGCTGTCGGGCGAAGATATCGACATCAATTTCCATATCGGCTATCTGGCGGACTTCCTTGCGTCGGTACGCGCCGACAGTATCGTGCTCGGATTTTCCGGGCAAGCGCGGCCGCTCGTCATCCGTGGTGTAGGCGATACAGGGTTCACATATCTGGTGATGCCGTTGAATAGGTAACGGACAAGAGAAGCAGGCCGGCGGTTGCACCGCCGGCCTGTGTTCGCATAGGCGATTTCACTTACTGCACCAGCACGCGTACCGAGTGCTCGACAATACTGCCTTCCGCGGTTTGTGCGATGGCGCGGATCGTCGCTTGGCCGCGAGTCGGCAGTACGGCGGTGAACGCGAATGGCGGCGTGTTCGAGGTGCCGACCTGCGTGCCGCTGATGTAATACGTTACGTTTACGATATTCGCACCGCCTGCCGTGAGCAGTACCGGCTGTTGGGGCTGCACGACAGTGTTTTCAGCCGGTGTAATGATATGGAACGCGTCTATACTGTCGCCGCGAACACCCTGCGTCGGTTGTGTGGATGAGCCCGTGGTCCACAGGCGCACCGGCCAGTCCCATCGTTCCAGCTGTGCATCGGCGTAGGGATTGTTCGGCACGCCCGCGCGCGGGTCGTCCTTCTTCACCCAGAAGAGAATGTCGTGAACGCCCCGCGACGGATCGGTGTTCCAGTTTCCGCGCAAGACAGGCGGCAGCGTATCTTCCGACGGGTCGGGAGCGGGAGCGGGGAATGCTTCGCCTGGGTATTTCTCCATCGCATAGGCAAGGAACTCATGCCACAAGGGCGTCACGATAAGGCCGGAGATCTGATTCATCGGCTCTGGCGTGTTGTTGCCCGCCCATGCGCCGGCGACGATGCCGGTCGAGTACCCCAAGACCCATGCATCGATGTTGTCGTTGGTGGTGCCGGTCTTGGCGGCGACGTCGTGGTCGGGGAACAGGAGCGGCGAGCTAGGGCCGTACAAAGGAGTGCGCGCCACATTATCGGAGAGCACGTCGCTGATCTGCCGCGCTATCTGCGGGTCCATCACGCGCTCACTCTTGTCCTCGTAGTTCTCCAAGACGACGCCGTTGCGGTCCTCGACGCGCAGGATGCCGGTAGGCGGGTGGCGCACGCCATCGTCGGCGAAGACGCCGTAGGCGCTCGTCATGTCCAACAGCGTCACTTCGCCGCCGCCGAGGACCAGCGTCAGGCCGTAACGATCAGGATCGGTGAGCGTGGTGATGCCGAGTTTCTCCGCGGTTGCGATCGAGTCCTTGATGCCCGCGAGGTAGAGCGTCTTCACCGCCGGGATATTCTTTGACTGTGCGAGCGCATTGCGCAGGGTTATGGGGCCGGCGAACGCATGGTCGTAGTTCTGCGGGTTGTAGCAGGGCGGTTCGTTCGACGGGTCTTCGGCGCTGCATGCGGTGGAGAACTGCGTCTTGAGGTCGAAGACGACCGTTTCGGGCGTGTAGCCCTTCTCGAACGCGGTCGCGTACACGAACGGCTTGAACGACGATCCTGGCTGGCGGTGCGCCACCGCGACGTTGACCATGCCGTCGATATCCGGGTCGAAATAGTTACGCGAGCCGACCATCGTCAGTATCTGTCCGGTCTTCGGATCGATCGCCACCAATGCCGCGTTCGACGCATTGAAACGTACCTCGTTCGACTTTGCGGTGCGCTCGACGATCTGCTCCGCTTTTTCCTGCAGGTCGTAGTCGAGTGTCGTGACGACGCGCAGGCCTTCGTTCTGCACCGCGTCGGCGCCGTACTTCTGCTCCAGATATTCCCGCACATAGAAGACGAAGTGCGGCGCCTTGATGCCTGCCTCGAGCTCTTTGCGGAAATCAACAGTTTCCGCGCGCGCTTCCGTGTGTTCGGCTTCGCTGATGAGGCCTTGCGCAAGCATGCGGTCGAGCACCAGGTTCTTGCGCGCGTCGAGCGCATCGCGGTGGTTGCCGTGCGGCGAATAGTAGGTGGGGGCCTGCGGCAAAGCCGCCAGATATGCCGCCTGCGCGAGGTCGACATCTTTCGCGGGGATGCCGAAGAAATACTGACTCGCCTCCTCGACGCCATAGATGGTGCCGCCGTACGGATTCTCGTTGAGGTAGGCGCTCAGTATCTGCTCCTTCGAGTATATTTTCTCGAGCCGCAAGGCGAGGATGATCTCCTCGGCTTTGCGCATAAGCGTCTTGTCGCGCGTCAAAAGCGCGTTCTTGACGACTTGTTGCGTGATGGTGGAGCCGCCCTGTCCGCGGTAGCCCTCGCGCAACCGCATATTCACTAATACCGCGCGCAGGAACGCCAGCGGACGGAAGCCGTGGTGTGCATAGAAGGTCTCATCCTCGATGGCGACCGTCGCCTTCTGGATGAACGGGCTGACGTCCTCAAGCGGCACCACGGTACGACGCACCGAGCCATGCACATCGTAGAGCATGATGTTGCCCGTGCGGTCGTATATTTTCGTGGATTGGGCGACCGCGCGGTTCTGGAAGTTGTCGATGGAGGGGATGGGAACGACCATCGCCCAGATGACCGACACGCCCGCGATAAAGAGGAGGAACGCGCCCAGTCCCAACAGGCCTAACTCGAGCCATGACGGCAGGCGGAAACGCTTTTTCTTTGGTTCCGTAAAAGACGAATTATTCATAGAACAAACGGTAGTATAGCGTTTTTCCACATGTTATGCACACCTTGCTCGCGGTGCATAACCTCACCCCTGTCTACCGGCTGTGCCCGCACACCAACCGGAGGATCGCTTCTTGTGCCGAGGCGCGAACAGGGTGTTTGCAGTCACGAGAATGCGCGGCGTTGGCCCTACATTTTCAAAAGCCGCAGAGAGCACTATCCTTCGGTTGGTGTGCGGGTGTGCGTCAGGTGTGTGAGGCCGACGGCGATGGCGTCGTACTCATCGTCGTGGCGGATGTCTTTCGTTATGGAAAGCTGCAGGCGTACCATACGCGCGATCGCCTGCTTGTCGGCGCTGCCGTAACCGGTCGTCGCTTGTTTTACCTGCCCGGGCGTGTATTCCGCTACCGTCAACCCCGCGACCGCCGCCACCTGCAATAAAGCGCCGCGCACCTCCGCCACCTGCATCGCGGTCTTCTGGTTTTTTGTGATGTAAAGCTTCTCAAGCGCCATGCAGTCGGGCTCGTACTCGGTCGCGAGCCGAGCCGCGGCATCGGCGACTGCCGCGAGCCGTTCAGGGAAGGGGTCGCCGGCGGCGGTTTCGATGCAATCCGAATAGATGAGCACCTCCTTGCCACTGTGTTTCTCCAAGATCGCCACCCCGCAGCGGCCGTACCCTGGATCAATCGCCAACACACGCATGCCTTATATGGTATCAAAAACAAACGCCGGTTTTGCCGGCGCCTGTCTCGTTGTCGCTATCCTGTCCTGTGATACTCGGTTCGTGCGCCCGCAGTGAGCGTATGCTGCTGCCCCGCGATGCTTTCGCCGCAAAGAATGAGGCCTCGACGCCGCGCGGCGTGTTCTGCGCAGAATATGTTGCAGAACGGAAATGCTTCAAATCCCGCGATGACATAGCGGACGCCTTTCGTCGCAAGACGCGGAATGCATGGCCCGCAGCGATCAAGTCGGTGCGGTTGCTGCGGTTCGTCTAATGGCAGCGACAATTGCCTGCGGTCCATCCGAGTCTCCCTTACTGGCTGCCGCAACTATACACTATTCAGTTTCGCTACTCCGCATTCGTGTACACTTCTTCGACATCGTCATGCGCGTCGACCTCCTCGAGGATCCGCATCAAGGATTCGGTATCGGATTCGGAGAGGGGAACGGTGGTCTGCGGTTCCCATGTGCCGTCGGGCAGGTGAGTGAACGCCCATGCGGCGCTGCCGGGTGCGGCGAGTGCGAGTCCGTTCTTGCTCAAGAGGTGCTTGATCTCCTGCGCGGTGCGGTTGCGGCTGTCGGTCAGGGTCTCGATGATGATGGCGCAGCCGCCCGGGCCGTAGGTCTCATACGTTATGGATTCCATCTCGCCGGCATCCGTGCCGGTGCCCTTGACGACGGCGCGCTCTATCGAATCTTTCGGCATATTCGTCTGGCGGGCCTTCTCGATGACCGAACGCAAGGCGACCGCATTAGTGTCGCCGTTCGCCTTCTTCGATTCGACGGTGATGCGGCGCGAGAGCTTGCCCCAGAGGCTGCTCTTGGCGGCGTCCGCCGCGCCTTTCTGCCGTTTTATCTGCGACCATTTATTGTGTCCGGACATAGGGGGAGTGCAGTTAGGGTATAGGGGATGGTGGATGAATGCAATAAAAAGACGAAGCCGCAGGGCGACTTCGCCCTGCGGCCTTACAAAGTGCGCGCGGCTGATTTCAGCGGCCTACAGTCGAAACCCTCAAGCCGAGGCTCGACCGTTGGCCCTGCGCCGAGCCAATAGGAAAACCGTGGCGTGCACCGAGCGAGATCCTCGCCATGGACGGAAAGTGCCGCCGTGTAGAAGTCTTGTTCGCGGCTTGACCGCGGGCTCGTGCGCCACGCCACATCCCCGCTATTGAGCGACCGGAACACCGATATCCAGGCGTCGGCAGCATGCCTGTCGAGCTCGGCTTCGAACATGCGCCTGTCGCAAGAGCTTCGCTTGGCCAGGCAAGCGTCGTATCTGCCCAATGTCTCTTTGTACCAAATCGACTTCCGCCTGATTTGGTCGCTGACCGTTTCAATCGGTCCATGGGGCCGCACGACGTCCATGAATTCCCGAGCGGTGCCGGGGATGGTTATGTTATGCGACACGACTGCCGTCGCGATCAAAAGGGCGAGGCCGCCCCACCATATGCGTCTGTTCAAAGACCTACTCCTTGTATTGTTGCCGCACCGCCCGTAAACGTATCCGCGGCGCACCACACTGTCAAATAACTGGCAATTTTCGTCGTTGTACCGCATAGTGGCGGGAATGGCGGAAGTGAAGGAGAGGATCTACATCTACGGCAAGCACGCACTCGCCGAGGCCTTGGCAGAAAAGCCGGAGGTGGTGCAGAAGGTGTTCGCGGCCGGGGGAGCACTTGATGCCGACATGCTCACGCAACTGTCTGCACGCGGTATCGGCGTGTCGTCTCTGAAGGAACAGAAGGGTGTCTTGGCCGATGCGGTGCACCAGGGTGTCATCGCGGTCATCAATCCGAACAAGTTACTCCTGTCGTTCGAGCAGTTTATGGAGAGGTTTGATATATCAAACCAGTCCGCGTTGGTGCTTTTGGACGAACTACAGGATCCGCACAACGTAGGTGCCATCATCCGCAGTGCGACTGCCTTCGGCGCGGCCGGCGTCTTGATTCCGCAGCACAACCAGGCGCAGATCACCGGTGCGGTCGTGAAGACCTCGGCCGGCATGACGTTCCGCGTGCCCCTCATCTCCATCGGCAACGTGAACCAGACACTGCGTCAGCTCAAGAACAAGGGCTTCTGGGCGTATGGTCTCGACATGGAAGGGAACGAACTGGCGAAAGAAACGTTCGACGCACCGGCGGTGTTTGTCGTCGGCAACGAAGGCGAGGGCATCCGCGCGAAGACGCTTGAGCTGTGCGATGTGAAGCTTTCGATTCCCATGCACCCGCGCACCGAATCTTTGAACGCCGCCGTCTCCGCCGGCATCACGCTCTACCAATGGAGCACCCAGCACAAAGGCGCGCTTCGCTAATATGTTGCAGCGCGACGACAAGCGAGCGGGGGAGTGGGCTGACTATGAGCTCATTGATTCTGGCGAGCATATGAAGCTCGAGCGATTCGGTAAGTGTCTTCTTGCGCGTCCGGAGACGCAGGCGATATGGGAGAAGCTGAAGCCGGACGCGTGGAGCAAGGCCGATGCGTCGTTCTCGTTCGGCGAGGGTGGCAAGGGTTCGTGGGCGAAGAAGCCGGGTATGCCCGAAGCGTGGCAGATCGGCTGGCACGATGCGCGCTTTATCATAAAGCCGACAAACTTCAAGCACATTGGTATATTCCCCGAGCAGACATCGCAGTGGATGTGGATAGAACAGAAAACAAAAGCACTAGAAAATCCGAAGGTGTTGAACCTGTTTGGCTACACGGGCGCGGCGAGCGTCGTTGCGTCGCAGGCGGGTGCGTTGGTCACGCATGTGGATGCGTCAAAACAGTCGCTTGCGTGGGCCAAGGAAAATGCACAGGCGAGCGGGCTGCCCGATGACTCGATCCGTTGGATACTCGATGACGCGCTGCAGTTCGCCAAACGCGACGCGCGCCGCGAGGCCAAATATAACGGCATCATCCTCGATCCGCCCGCATTCGGTCGCGGCTCGAAGGGGGAGGTGTGGCATATTGAAGAGCACTTGCCCGAACTCATGCGCGCGCTCTGCGACCTGCTTTCCGACAAGCCCGGCTCGTTCCTCATCCTCAACGGCTACGCCGCCGGCTACACGCCGCAGTCTTTCAAGCAGCTGGTCGAAAGCGCCTTCGGCGACGTTGCCGGAGAGTTCGGCGAACTGCAGCTTCCTGAATCCGGCACCACCCGCCTCATCTCCAGCGGCATCTACGCCCGGCTTGTGCGGTAGGCAGCGTACACATGCCCTCAAACGCCGCAGTGCCGAGAAATTACGACAGCGGTGTTGTTGCGCCGGGGGTGCGGCGCAGCGCGCGCAGCGCGAGCCCGATGGCCGTCGCGTAGCGCGGACCCGCCGCATGGATGGAGTCGGCAAGGATGACCGGCAGCGAGATGCCCGCGAACAGATCAGGCGACACTGGCGCCATGCCGTGCGTGTTCCACCAATCGGCGGCGATGTGTGCTGCAAGTGCATGCCCGCCGCCGATGGCGGACACCGGAAGCGGATGGGCGATTTCTTTGTGCGGTTCCAGGGCGGTCAGTATCTCTTCTTTGACGGATGCGGTGAATGCATCGATCGCCGTGTGCACCGCCCGTGCGGTTTTCGCGTCGAACGTGTCGGGCTGCGCTATGAAGCGGCGTTTCGCGTCTTCTGCCGCGCGGACATCTCCGGCAAACGCTTCCGCCAGCGCGCGGGTGAGGGAATCGCCGCCTTTCGCGAGTCGCGTGCCCAGCGGCTGTCCTCGTGTGTCGTAGAGCGCGATGCGCGTGGCGGATGCGCCGAAGTCGAGTATGAGCAGCGGGCCTTTCTGCGAGTGCTCATGCGCGCGCATGTACGAGAAGAACTCCGGCTCAAGGAAGTCGCCCGTAACACCTGCTTCCTTCAGCGCGCGTTCCCGCATGGCGCGCGCGGCGCGTTCGATCGCCACCATGACGACCGTCCGCTGCGAGGTCATCACTCCTTCAGCTTGCGATTGCCGCAGCAGCGCATCGGGATCTCTCTGTTCTGCAAAAAATCCCCACTCGAGCTGCACCGTCTCCAGCGGCACCGGCACGTATTGCTTCGCCTCGATGGGAAGTATCCGCCGCATCTGCTCAAGATCGCGCTTGGGCACCTGCATCGTCGTCATGAAGCATGCCGTCTGCGGCAGCGACGCCCCGCCGCCGCGCGCGGCGGCTTGTATCTCGTGCAGCAAGTCGGCAAGCGCGCCGCCGATGACAGGCGCACCGAGCGTCTGCCCCCCCTCTGGCGCATATCGATCCAGCAGGATCGTCCCGTAGGTATCGAGTGCGGGCGCGTTCGGCTCGCCGCCCAACTGGACGGCTTTTATCGACGTAGTGCCGATATCGAGTCCCAAGACCGAGCCGCCGAGGACCTGCGGCACGTGCGTGCCGCGGATACCGTGTCGCAATCGCTGCAGTGCGTCGAGCGGGGATGCCATCATCCGCAATTATACAACTAGGACTTACGCAAATGGATGCAATTCTAGGCGCGCGAACGAAATAGCGCGAGGCGTACTAGACGTACGGTAAGTGCTGTTTCGTGAAGCGCAACGACGAAATGCGCCATTTGCGTAAGTCCTAACAATGCGCGGTTCGGGTATACTGACGCATATGGACGTGCTCTTGGTGACGGCCGACCGCAACGTGCTGCGCGAGCAGAGCGTTGAGCGCGAAGAATTGAAACGATATGCGACGCTTGCCGAGAAGCTCGTCGTCGTGGCGATCTGTTCGCCGCTGCATTCGCGCGACATACAGCAGGTGAGCGAACGGCTTTGGATCATCCCCGCGCCGTCATGGGGAGTGTTCGCTCCGGCGACGGTCGCCCGTGTCGTGCGCGCGCATCTCTACTTCCAAGGACGATTGCAGATAGATCTCGTCGCCGCGCACGACGCATGGCTCGCGGGCCTCTCGGCGTTCTGGATAGCCGACCGCTACCGCAAGCCGTTCCATCTGCTGATGCGCGAAGACGTCTTCTCCGAGCGCGGGCGTCTGTCGTCGCTGTTGGCGCCTCTCAAAGAGCTTGCCGCCATCTACCTCGCGCATCGCGCCCACGCGCTGGCCGTGTCGCTTGAGACGATACGCACCGCGCTGTCCGACGTCGACACCGAAGCGGCCGACCGCGCCGTCGTGATCGCGCCCGCGCTTGATGTCGATGCGTTCCAGAACGAGCCGCTGCGCGCAGACCTGGCGGCGAAATATCCGGCGTTCAAGTTCATCGTGCTGATGTATGCGCCGCGAGCGAGCGGGCAGGATATCGAGACGGGCATGCGCGCATTCGCCGAAGTGTTCAAGCGCTACGAATTCGCGGGACTCGTCGTCGTCGGGCCGGATGCAGGGCGCTTCGCGCTCAAGCGGCTTGCACGGCACCTCGGTATCGCCGCGCGCACAGTGTTCGAGTCGTCGTCGCTCAACCTTTCGTCGTATCTGAAGACCGCGCATGTGTTCCTCCACACTGCGCTCTACGAGGAAGTAGACACCATCCTCTCGAAAGCCGCTGCCGCCGGCTGTGCTATCGTGACGACCGACGTCGGGTTCGCACGCACGATCGTGACCGACGGCGAGAGCGGCTTCATCTGCAAGCCGCATGATGTAAGCGGCTTCTCCGGGGCCGTTCTCAAGGTGCTGTACGACTCGAAGCTGCGCGAGCAGGTGCGCGTCAACGGGGCGCTGGCGATCCGCCGCTATGCTGAAGCGCAACTGGCGGGTGAGGGGGAACATTCCTACCTGCAACTGCTCGCCGACTCCTGGCAGAAGGCGGTGAATCGCGCGCACGGCGTCACGCAACCTGCTGCGTGACGCGCCGCACAAGAAGCCGGAACCGCGCTGCGGTTCCGGCCCCTTCCTTTTTGCGTCATGCAAACGCGCTATACTGAATTCGTTACCCGCCTCATCCTTGTATACGATATGAATCGCATCGCACTCATTATTATCATTCTGGCAGTCCTCGCGCTCGGCGTCTGGTATGCGGCAAGTCGCGCATCGGTTCCGGTGCCGCCCGCGCCCGAAACGTCGACCGACATCCTCTTGCCTGCACCGGAGAACGATGCCGCCGTTCCGGAAGATATAGCGGCTGCGAGCACAGACGGCGCGCCAGTGTCCGCATACACCGTCCGCTACGGCGCCGACGGCTTCTCCCCGGCAACCGTCACCGTGCCGCTCGGTACGACGGTCACGTTCGTCGACCAAAGCGGCCGCAGCATGTGGGTTGCCTCCGACGAGCACCCGAGCCACACGCAATACGCCGGCACGAGCCGTGGCGCGCACTGCGCCGACGGACAGCCGAGCGCGACCGCGTTCGACCAGTGCGCCGCGGGCCAGACCTACACGTTCACCTTCACCAAGAAAGGCACCTGGGGCTACCACAATCACGTCAGCGCGCAGCACAAGGGTACGGTCGTCGTTGAGTAGACCCGCACCACCCCTATGCGCGCCGCCGACATACTGCTTCGTATCGCCGTTGCGTTCGCGTTCCTCTATCCTCCGGTGAACGCGTGGGGCGACCCGTATGCATGGATAGGGTACTTCCCGACGTTCGTACGTGATCTCGGGCGCGAGCTCGCCATCCTGCATGTCTTTGGCGCCGTCGAGATCGTTCTCGGTCTCTGGATTATTTCGGGCTGGCGTATCTTCTATCCGTCGCTCGCCGCCGCCACAACGCTTGCACTCATCGTCGCCTGCAATCTCGGCGACTTCCAAGTGCTCTTCCGCGACATCTCTATCGCTCTTGCCGCCCTTGCGCTTGCCGCCATGCATCGGCGCAATCGGATATCTGCTTGATGCTCTGCCCGAGATTAGGAGAAACGGTTTCTCTCATGCGGGAATACTCAGACCGCCCACGTTCGAGAGTAAGAATTCGTTTGTGCGGTAGGGGAGTGGTGTGGAAAAGGGTGCAAAGAAATAACGCCGCGGGGAGTGCCTGCGGCGTCATATCTTTCGTGGAGCAAGAATCGAAACCGGAGTGAATCAATTCCTGCGCGGATTTCTTCTTGAGCCGAATCATCGGCTTTTGTCCTGAGTCGACAAGGCAGAAACCCGCTCTGGGAATTCCTCGACGAGTTTATTGTAGAGCGCGGTCGTTTTCGTGTTGATCTCGTCGTACGCCTTCAAGGATAGGATGTTCGCAAACTTTGCCTTCTCCTTTGGAGAAAGGTCGTCTGCGGCAAGCATCAGCTTCAGGCGCATTTTTTCGGCTTCACGACCGGCGACGACACTCTCGAAGCCGGTTACGCAAACAATCAGTCGTTTGGATGGCAGATTGCTCGCGCAACGGTTCTCCTTGTCGGCGGGAAGGTCTGTGGTAATCGCGTTCTCCTTGATCGCGATAGCCTTCAGAGCCCACTCTCGCTCGGATGCATCCAGTGCGTATGTCGGGAGCGCGCTGGACAGGAGCAGGGCGGTGCACACCATAGCAATGCGCAGCATCTTCAGTCTCCTTCTCTTTTGGCAGTCCGTCCCAAAGGCGGACAAATCCGTGGCAACTATAGCACACTAATTACTTTAACGCAAGAGTTATCCCCAGAAGAGAATTTCCACATACAAACAGGAACTCATCCCATGTCTTTATACTTTGACTGATATGATGTTTCCATGAACTCAAGTAGAGTGGTGCCGCTTGCGCTACTCGTCGTGGCTGCTTTTTGCTTGCAACAGATTTTACCGCAAGACACCCTTGTTGTTACAAATACTTCCGGTCAGCTCGCACAGACATCCGTTGCTGGTTCTGGCGGCACATCAGGGTCGGGGAGTCAGAAGATCAGCGAGTCACAAAAATGCGAAGCACCTACGCCCGGTAAGACTACATACGATGACAGTAAGAGGCCGCTTGAGTTTGTGGTCGGGAAGGATGGAAAGCCCCTGATGAATCTAGCGGGCACTATCTGTCGGTACGAGCAGCAGTTGACGTCCGGGTCAAAAACGACAGAAACTCAGATAGTGAGAGGCGCATGCCATATATTGAAAGGGAAGACACAGCCTGAATGTGTCGGAAAACTGTGCGACGGAAAGCCCTGCAAAAAAACCGTTATCGCGTGCGATGCAAGTGTTTTGCTTACTCGAACAGAGGCAGGGTGTGGAGGGGGAGGTGATGCTCCTGCACCAAAAAAAACAGGTACAGAAACGCCGACAACTGATCCAAAAAAGGATGCGGTGTCAGAAAAAAAGGGAGGCGATGCACCAGCACCCGCCCCCAAAGGCGGTGATGCGCCGGCCCCGGCTCCAAAGGGAGGCGATGCACCAGCACCCGCCCCCAAAGGCGGTGATGCGCCAGTTTCGCCCACTAACGGCGGTACTGACCCGTCATTGTATAGTCAAGCACAGAACGCTAACGGCGGGGCCGGTTCTGTTGCGGCAGGTACTGGTGGTGGTGATGCGGCGGCACCGGCTGGTTCGGGGGCAGGAACTGGGGTGGCTGGCGCGGGGCAGGCACCGATTCAGAATGTACCGTCGGGCGCACAGGCGGCGGGGATTTCACCGCCGGCGGGTTCGGCAGTGCCGACAAGCGTCGAAAATACAAACACGACCGCTGGTGCAGGAAGTGGTGGCGCGATTGCGTCGGCGCAACCGGCGCCGACAGGCGGATCCACGTTCAGTTCTCCGCAGCCGACGGGTAGCGGCACTGGCGGCGGCGGCGCGTCGCGGACAGGTGGCACTGGCGGCGCCAGTTCAGGCGGCTCACCGTACAGCGGTAATTCGCCATATAGCGGGAACTCGCCGCTTTCGGGCGTGCGCAACGCGTTCTCTTCGGGTGCGGGTGCCGTATTCGGCGCGTTCACGAGCGCCGTCACTTCGGTCGTCTCCGCAGTCGCGAACCGCAGCGGGAGCGGCGGTATTGCGTTCTCGCCGCCGGTGAATATCGCGATGGGCGGCTCGGCGCCCACGCTTGCGCAGCCACACGTACAGCAGCAGGGCGTGGTGCCGCAGGAGGCGGTGCCGGGATACCGCCCGCAGTTTGCATCATCGCAAGGGGAATCGGCAGGGTTGGACGCCGCCGGGACGGGGAAGTTTACGGGCTTGTCGCAACCGCTCCTCTTGGGGGCCGATGCACAGCCGGCATGGACCGGGAACGCACGCAGCACGGTTGCCCTCGTCATGTCTCTGCCCGGCAATGATGGTGGTCGCCTCGCTGCCGATACGAGTACCGGCAAGCGCGGGCAGGGCGCGACGGGCAACCCAGGGCAGACAAGTGCGGGGCAGCGCTCGGGTGCCTCGGGCAGCGGCACGGGCGCCGGAAGTGCCGAAGGTGCGCAGACAAAAGGCGCGAGCGGCTCGGCGGCGAGCAAGGGCAGGCCGGCGCCGGAAGTGCCGAAGGCGAGTCGTTCACCGAGGCAGGCGGCGGCAATGCGTTCGGCCGCGCGCTTTCTGATATACGCGACCGTCTGTTCACCAACGGCATCAGCGTTGCAGTGTCGCGCGTATGGAAATTCTTCCAGGATTCCGTCGGCTGTCAGATTACCGGCGGGTGCGGGAAAGGTGATGCGCTCGTGATGCTCGGCCGCGCGCCGATGCTCTTGAGCGGCGACGCGGTCGTGCAAGCATTCAAGTCGTACGGCAACGACCTGCCGTCGCCGTCGGTTGTGTCGCAGATTCAGCTCACGGGCGAGGTGCCGACGAGTATTCTTGAGCGTGGCGCTTCGGCGCTTTCGGTGGTGGGGGAGGGCGTGCGCTCACTTTCGCGCTCTCTCTTCGGCGAGCCCGCTCCGGCGATTACGCCTGACCGTGGCGTATCGAACGAGGTGCGGCCTGCGGCACACAGCGATCGGCCGGGCACGTTCACTATGCCGGCAGAACAGCCGACGCCGGGCGGCGCGGTGTCGCAGCAGATTCTGCCGGGCACGAGTGCCCCGGTGGGCGGGGAAGCGGTGACGTCGATGAGTGCGGGCGGCGGCGAAGTCAGCGCCATTGCCGCGACGACATCGCCAGACATCTCCGCTGTACCTGACGCACGCGCCGCTGTTGCCGAACCGAGCATCGAGGATGCGACGCCTGACGCGCGTTTCGGCGCACTGTTGGAACGGAGTGTGACGCGCATACAATCGATCGTCACGCGCATTGTGGCGTGGTTGGCAGGATTGTTCTAGCGGGAAGGGGTGCAGCCGGTGTGATGTATTGACAATGTAGTGACAACACTGCTAGCATGAGTGTATGGATACGACGTTGCAGGTACGCATAGATCGCAAGACGAAGGCCGCTGCACAGCGCGCGTTCAAGCGCGCGGGCGTGAGCTTTTCCGGCGGTCTGCGTTTGGTGCTTACACATATTGGCCGCGTGGGGGAATTGCCGCCCGGCTTGTTTACCTTCGATAATCTGCCAGAAGCGGAAAAGCGTGCGATTGTGCGCGAGGCACGAAACGCACACAAGAACGGCAAGCGCCATAGCAATGTGCAAGCGATGCTCGACACGGCGTTTGGGGAGTAGCAGCTATGCGCTATAGTGTTGTCGAAACGGCTCGGTTTCTGAAATCCCTCAAGAAAGTTTCGCAATACAAACAGTTTGACCGGCGTGCACTTGAACGCGTGTTGGTGTTGTTACAGGAAAACAAACCACTTGATACGCGGCACAAAGACCACGAGCTAAAAGGGGTGTTGGCGGGTATTCGTGAATGTCATATCAAGAACGACCTGCTTCTGATGTATCAGAAGCGGGACGACATACTCGTCTTGTTGCTGATCGACATCGGCACGCACTCATCGCTTTTTGGCGAGTGAATAGAGGATTGTCGCTATAGCGTAGCTTCGGTGCGTCCGGGTGCGTCGAGGCCGATGTGCGAGTACCCCTTTTTCGTCACCACTCGTCCTCGCGGGGTTCGCTCGATAAGCCCTATCTGCATCAGATACGGCTCGTTCACTTCTTCGATCGTTGCTTCTTCTTCGGAGAGTGCGGCGGCGATTGTCTTGAGCCCGACCGGGCCGCCGTTGAACTTCTCGGCGATGATGGAGAGGATGTCGCGGTCTATCTGCGTGAGGCCGAGCTCGTCCACCTCAAGGAGCGCGAGCGCTTTCTGCACGGTTTTGAGCGAGAGCGGTTCGCCGTTAACTTCGGCGAAGTCGCGCGCGCGCTTCAGTAAGTAGTTGGCCGTGCGCGGGGTCGCGCGCGAACGGCGCGCGATCTCAAGGAGCGATGCGTCGTCGGCGTCGATGCCGAGGATATTACCGCTGCGCTTGAGGATGGTGGCCAATTCCTCGTCAGAGTAGTAGGCGAGGCGGAATGTGCCGCCGGAGAAGCGCGAGCGTAACGGCGCGGAGAGCATCGAAATGCGCGTCGTGGCGGCGATGAGGGTGAACGCAGGCAGTTCGAGCTGCACGGTGCGAGCTGCCGGACCCTTGCCGATGACAATGTCGAGCACACCGCTTTCCATCGCCGGGTAGAGTACTTCTTCAATGGCGCGGTTGAGGCGATGGATCTCATCTATGAAGAGGACGTCGCCGGGGGAGAGATTGGTGAGGATGGAGGCGAGGTCGCCGACGCGCTCAATGGCCGGGCCGGAGGTCTGTCGGAGGTTCGCGCCTATCTCGCGCGTGATGAGATGCGAGAGCGTCGTCTTCCCAAGGCCCGGCGGGCCGTACAGAAGAATGTGTTCGGGTTGTTGGGAGCGGCCTTTGGCGGCGGCGAGCAGGATGCGCAAATTCTCTTTTATCGTCTCCTGCCCGACATATTCGCGCCAGTCCGACGGCCGCAGCGATTGGTCGAGGGTTTTGGTGTTGGTACCGGAAGCAGGGGACGACATGCGCAGGGTATTGACTTTTGATTATTGTGTGATACACTCCCCCAGATTCGCGAGGGGTCCGCGGATTTCTCCTTTCGTACCTCTAAGGAGGTGCGCATACTCGGGCGATGGTGACTTTTTCGAGGACGCGGCGGTTTCGGCCTCCGCTATCCTTAGATCCACGTTACTACTTTCTCCCTGAAAGCATCGCCCGAGTATGGGCATCTCACCTCTCAACTGCCCTGAACGATAGCATCCGTCGAAGCACACGCAAGGCGACTATCGTGGTGTAATGGAAAGCATACGCAAACGGCGGCCGTCAGGCCGCCGTTTGCTGTTCTGCTTCCGCACTCTGCTGTCCGAAACTCGCATTGATCGCCACTTCCGCCTCGACATCCACGACACGGAGAAGCTCTTCGAGCGAGGTGATGCCGTTCAATACCTTTACGATACCGTCCTCGCCCATGCGGCGGATCTGCTGATGCCGCGCGGCGATCCATATCTCGCGTTCGCTCGATGTGTGCCGCACCGCCTCTTCTATCTCTTTGTCCATCAAGATGACTTCGACGACCGAGATGCGGCCCTTGTAACCGAGACCGCCGCACTTGTCGCAGCCCTTCGGGAGCCAGTGGCTCGTGCGGTTGGCCGGAAGGTCGTCAGGGTGCGGAATGTGTGCGAGTACGGTGTCCACCAACTGCTTGTTCGCGCCTTCCAGCGGTGCCTCTACGCGGCAGTGCTGACACAGGCGGCGCACGAGGCGCTGCGCCATCGCCACGGTCAAGGCCGCGCCTAAGATGTCGGGGCTGATGCCCATGTCGACGAGGCGCGGGAAGGTGCCCGCGGCGTCGTTAGTGTGCAACGTGGAGAACACGAGGTGGCCGGTGAGCGAAGCGTGCACGGCAGTCGACGCCACTTCGGTGTCGCGGATCTCGCCGACCATGATGATGTCCGGATCTTGGCGCAGTGTGGAGCGCAAGCCCGAGGCGAACGTATAGTCCCGCGACACCTGCGTTTGCACGATGCCGGCGAGATGGTATTCGATCGGATCTTCGATGGTGATGACTTTCACGTCCGGCGACGCTACCTTGGCGAGGAAGGCATACAGCGTCGTCGTCTTACCGCTTCCGGTCGGGCCCGTGTTGAGGATCATGCCGTTGGGCTTGTTGATCTCGTGATTGAATATCTCCATGAGGTACTTGTCGAAGCCGAGCTGCTCGAACGACAGTGAGATGGTCGACGGGTCGAGGATACGCATGACGATCGTCTCGGCATACGAACCCGGCAGGACGGAGAGACGTATCTCTATCTCCTTCTCGTTGATCATTATCGAGAAGCGGCCATCCTGCGCCGCGTTCTTTATGTTGAGCTTGAGGCCCGAGAGGAGCTTGAGTCGGCTGGAGATGAGGTTGTAGGTGGGAGGGTCGAACATGGTCGCTTCGACCAAGACGCCGTCGAGACGGTAGCGCATGCGCACGCCGTCGTCTTGCGGTTCGAGGTGAACGTCGGAAGCGCCCAGCGCCATGGCCCCCGCCATGATGACTTCGAGTACGCGCGAGATGCGGTGCGTGTCCTTGCTTGCCACGTGCGTGGCTATCTCTTCGCGGACGTCGGTCAGGGTCTTGAGCGTCTCAAGCATCTGCTTGATGGTGTCGTTCGAGAGCGTCAGCACGCCTGCTTCGGTTTCGGTGGCGTACGAGATGTCGTGATAGCGGTCCCACGCGTGTTCGAGCGACGCGCGCGAGACGATGAAGCGGCGCACCTGGTAGCCGAGACGCTCGATGTCCTGCATGATCTTGAGTCCGTCGGGGCGCTCGGGGGCGCGCATGGCAAAGAGGATGAGCTTGTTGACCTTGCCGAAGGCGGCGACCTCGGCCGCTCGCGCGTCGGGTTCCAGTACGAGGCGCAGCGCGTCGGTGTCGATGGATTTGCTCGAGAGGTCGATGTATTCGACGCCGTATTTCGCGGAGAGTACGCGCGCCAGCTCTTCTTCTTCGCGTGCGCGCAGCTCGTGCAGGCGCTCTTCCTGCTTCTTGTCGTTAAAATCCTGCACCATATGCGTCATTATACGGTATCGTGTGTGCTGCTGCGGCGACAGGGCGCGTGATGTACAATCGGCGCATGGATATGACGGGTGAGCGGGTGGTGCAGGGTGCGGCGGCGATGCGCTCGTTTGCAAGCGAGTTTGTCGCAGGACTTTCGCCGCGTACGGCCGGCGCGACGATCATCGCATTGTCGGGTGACTTGGGCGCGGGGAAGACGACATTCGCGCAGGGTATTGCGCAGGCGTTAGGCGTGCAAGAGTCGGTATCGAGCCCGACGTTCGTGCTGGAGAATATCTACCCGCTTGAGGGCCAGAAGTGGCATCGGCTCGTGCACATCGATGCGTATCGGCTGGAGGGCGCGGCGGAACTCGCGCCTCTGGGGTGGGAGGGGCTTACGGCCGACTCGAGTAATCTGGTCATTATTGAATGGCCGGAACAGGTTGCCGGTGCGATTCCGCCTGCTGCCGTTACCATCCGCCTTTCCGATGCGGGCGGTAGCGCGCGCCGTGTCATTATCGCGCAATCGTGAACATGAAAACCCGGGGCTGGCCCCGGGCTTTTCTTTGGGTAAACTAAACATTCAGCCACCAACCTTCTGCAAAAGGTCGAGCAGCCGCTCGACCTTTTCTGTCTCCGAAAGCGATCGGAAGTTGTATCGCCAGACCTCCTCGGCAACGTAGTGCGGTAGACG